>Ga0208019_1000179_pt1 | contig 35419 bp, 16 predicted proteins | sample CB_VirMetaG_5_FD_184540 | JGI IMG/M metagenome (GOLD analysis project Ga0208019, IMG submission 184540) | Freshwater to marine saline gradient viral communities from Chesapeake Bay - CB_1508_1D Viral MetaG (SPAdes) (version 4) | ecosystem: Environmental > Aquatic > Marine > Coastal | place: USA... | reverse complement strand
CGCCCATATCCTCGTTTAGATCGGAGCCAGAAACCTCAACTGGCTCGTTCAGCAGATCATCAATGCCAAGATTCTCGTCCCCGCCCATGACGGCTTCAAGTTCTTCCTTGATGATCTCTTTTAGTCTAGCCTTTGTGATTTTCATAGTTTTGTTTCTTTTTTAACCGCCATACCTACCAATATTGAAAGGCTGGCCCGTGCTGGCTAGGCTTGCAAGAATATCACGAACTCTTGGATCATCATACTTGCCCGCATCCACATTCGCTTCAACCTTTGCAACAACTTCGTCTGGAGACATGCCTTCCAAGGCTGCTTCTCCAGCATCAGTCATAGCAGCTAATAAACCATCTCGTGAAGTAGCATAAACTCCTCCGGTAATTATTAGCCCTCGACGAAGCGCATTAAAAAGCTCTTCGGGCGTATATTTACCTGCATCGATGTTTGCCTCAAGTTGTTCCAAAGCTTGTTCTAAATTTCCTGTTTCTTGAGCTATTGCAGCCATATCTCTAATAGTCCTCAATAAAGCGTCACCAGTTGTAAGGTACACGCCTTCAATTTTAGTAAAGTATTTTTTCTTTCTGGTAAGCACACTTTCGGGCAGCCTATCATCCCGATTTGCTTCGTTAAGAGCCTTGCTTAGCTCTTCTTTAATGATCCTGCGAATCTGTGTCTTTGTGATCTTCATAGTTTTACTCCTTTAGAAGCCTGGTAAATGCTTCGCTCTAAATTCGCCCTCGGGCATGTTCATCCAGTCTTGCGCAAATGCGTTCTGATCTGCCGCAACAGCATTTATAAGCGCTTGGAAAAGTTCTGGGTCCCCACCCTGGATCTCCTCAAAAGGAACATCGCGGCGCGCCTTTCTTCCAATAAGGAAGCCAAGAACCATGCCATAGACGCCTATCGCCATTTCTTTATCCGTAAGAGTAAGACCGGCTGGCTCGTCCTTCTTAAGAGGAACAACCTCGCCTTCGCCTTCACCGGAAGCACCAGGATTTACCCTGTCTCCTGGGAAGTCAAGGATATCGGCTTCTAACAACTCTTCCTTGATGATATGTTTTAGTCTGGCTTTTGTTATTTTCATAATAAAACTCTCCCACATTCACAAAATAAATAGTTTATTGATTTATAAAAGCATAGTTATTTTTTTTGATTATATCAATATTTAAATCTGCCACATCTTTTAAAGAATCTAGATGTGAAATAAGTAGAATTGTTTTAAAATACCCTTTTATCATATCTAATAACTGTGTAAAAGCTTGTAAATGCTCTTCGTCTAATGCTGTTCCTGGTTCATCCAAAATCATAATATTACTAGTTGGCAAATTAGAGATAGATAAAAAGGCTAAACGAATTGCCATTGCAGCCATTGTTTTTTCAGCACCCGAAGCCATTGATAGAGGCCGCGGCTCGTGAGTAGGGTGTTTAATTGAAATCTCTAGATTTTTACCTTCTTCTTCAAAGAAAATTTCAAAATTAGTAAGGTTTGAAAGAATTTTTGCTATTTCTTCGTTGATTACTGGAAGTTTCTTACGAATAACTTCGTATGCTATGCCGGCTGGATGCATACAACGCATATAAAGATCATAAGCTGCAAACTGTTCTCTTAGATCGATATAATCTTGCTTTTGTTTTTTGATATCTTCTACTTTTTGTTCCAGTGAACCAACTAAACGATGATAAGAAAGTATTTTTGATTTACAATATTGTAATTCAGAATTTTTAGCGTCAATGAGTCGCATAATTGTATTTTTTTGTTTATTCAGTGATTCTAGGTTTTCTATTGCTTCTTTGTTTTCCTCATATGAGTTTTCTTTATCTTTAAGTTGTTGTAATTCATTTCCTATTCTTTGAATCGAAACATTTGTTTTTACTATTTGTAATTCCATTCTTGTAATTTCATTTTCATTTGTTTCTTTTTTATTCTTAACAGAATTATATTTTAAGATTAAATCATCTACATTATCCGGTTCAAGTTTGGAAATTTCATTATTTATTTTTTCGTTATCTTTCTTATATTCTGGTAAATTAGCGCGAGCAACAATAGCGTCTTTAATAAACTTACAAGTTGGATATGTATCTCCACAAGGAATATTATCTAATAAACTTTGTTTTTTTTCAATTTGTTTAATCTCACTTAATAAATGAGAAAGATTAGATTGTAAATTTACTATCTTTTGTTTTTTAATATTTAGGTCATCGATATCAAAAGTAGATAAGAACTTTTCCATTTTAATCATTAGTTCTTTTTTATTTTTGATTATTTCTTTTGACTCACTTAAACTTTTTTGTAAAGTTACTAATTCAATAGTTTTATTTCTTATATCTTGTTTTATCTTAACAATATCTATGATTTCTGCTGGTATTGACGAAATCATTTGTTCAATAACCATTTTATCATTTTTTAGATTATCTATTTCTTCTTGCTGAATAGAACATTTAGTTTCCATAGAAACTAATTCTTTTTCTGTTATTTGAAGTTGTCCTTCTGATTCTTGTATATCAGAATCGAATTCTATATTTTCTATTCTGCGTAAAGCACCCTTCATATCGGATGCGTCTTCTTTAGCGAGGCGAAACTTATTTTCAAAAATTTCTAAATCTAAGAATTTAGCAACAATCTCTTTCCTTTTTGTGCTGCCTTCACGAATAAAGGAAAGGCTATCAAGCTGAGAGGACATACTAGTAAGTAAGAAATCATCAATAGTTCCGAATACTTTACGAATATTCTTGTCTGTATCGTTTCTTGTGAGTCCATTTAAACTTACCTTTTCTCCGTTAGAATCTATCTTATAGAAATTTAATTCTGTTTTTGCTTCGGTTGTTTCTTCGCCCTTTAAGCGTTTGATATATTTCTTTGAATTTCTAGAAATATAATATTGTTCATCATTAATAGAAATAACAAGTTCACCGGAACCGTATTCCTTGTTCTGGTTTATGATATTTGTTGTTTTTCTTTCATTTTTAGTAGTTGTATTAAAGATTGTATAAAGTATTGCATCAATAATAGAAGATTTGCCGGTATAGTTCTTACCAAAAATTCCAACTACACCGTTTAACTTATTGAAATCTATTTTGTTATCTTCACCATAATTGAACAAATTACTCCACTGTAATTCTTCAATATTCCATTTAATATTCCTGGATATTTCTTCACTTTCTTCTGCTTTCTTTGTGTATAAAGAATTGAGGTCTAAAACTCTTTTCATCAATTCTTCGCTTACTTCATAATCTTTTAGATATTCTCTAATTAGATTTTCTTGTATAGCAGGATTACGCATATCATCCTGGATGATACTTTTCTCTGTTAGTTCTTCAAATTTACCGTTTTGTCCAACTGCTCTATTCAAAAAGGTAATTGTATCTGGCTTATATTTTTGTTTGGCAACATCTAACGCCTTTCTCATAACTTCGAGAGAAAGATTGTTATTTGAAACAAGTCTTAATCTAGCACCATTTTTAATTTCTAGTCCCCTAGGAATTTTACCGGTCTTGGTCAGGTTTATAGTGATAAATGGCTTTGGGTTATCAAAAGGAATATGTTCACAAGTAAATTCTTCTTTACTTTTAATATCCCAAATTAATATTCCTTTATCATCTGTTTCAGCAAAATTCTGCTGTATTGTAGAACCTGGCCAACGAACCCTTCCTTCATCATCTAAAATTTGGTTTGTCTTATGAATATCGCCTAGAAAAGCAAAATCATGCCCTTCAAAAATGCTAATAGGATGGTCTCCATGGTCCATTACCCATCCTGTATCCGTTCTAGCACCAGAAACAGAGCCATGATAGAGAGCAATATTGATGCGGCTTGGATCAGAAGGTTTAACCCAATTATCCTCATCAAATACCGAAAGCACATTAAAGGTAATATCTCCAACTAAAACTTCACCAGATTCTTTAAGAAGATGAAGATTTTTATGTTGTAATGCTCTTACAATAGGAGTTACAGCATCTTGGCGATGTTCATTTTTTAAATTGCCATCGTGGTTTCCAAGAATAATATAAGTTGGTGCTATATCTGCTAAATTCTTTAAAAAAGAACTAGCAAGATCAAAATATTCTGGTGAAAGTTGAGTTTTAGTATGAGCTATATCACCACAATGTACAATTAAATCAACTTTTTGTTCACGCAAACAAGAATAAATTTGTTCAAAAATATTCTCATATTCTTTATGATATTTATAGTTTCGGATATGAGTATCACTTATATGACAAATTCGCATTTATTTTCCTCCTACCCGACATTCATTATTTATAACAATTGATATTACACAACGAGAAATATAGTCTTGTCTTATCTTCAAAGAAAAACCCCTTGTGTTATTAATAACACAAGGGGCTTCATCTGTCAAGCTAATAATTTAGTTTATTCTCTGGCAACCGCATTGGGTCATAGGCAGGTACTTGTTTTTTCGTTGCCTGGATTCTTATAGCCTGTCCGCGACCTCGCTCCCCAAGATTCGTTTAGCGGTTTAGACATCGCCGTTTTGAACATTGAATCTATAGTTTGCCTTTTTTGCTATCATAAACTTTACGCCAAGTTACTTTCTTATTATTTAACCACCATTCCTTCCTGCCGTTGGAATATTCAACAGCCGGGCCGTCGGTTCGGTGACGCTCACCATTCAACCACCATTCCTTCGTGCCGTCGGACCTTTCAACAGCCGGGCCGTCGGTTCGGTGATACTCGCCATTCAAAAGCCATACCTTCGAGCCGTTGGAATATTCAACAGCCGGGCCGTCGGTTCGGTGAAGCTCACCATTCAAATACCATACCTTCGAGCCGTTGGGCCATTCAATAGCCGGGCCGTCGGTTCGGTGAAGAATACCTTTCAACCACCAAAACTTCGAGCCGTCGGACCTTTCAACAGCCGGGCCGTCGGTTCGGTGAAGAATACCATTCAACCGCCATTCCTTCGAGCCGTCGGAATATTCTTTCATTTCGGGTACGTCATCGCCTTCTTCGTTCATATTATAATTTTCATTTAATAATGATAATTCTTCTTTAATGATCTTTTTAAGCTGTGCCCTTGTTATCTTCATTGGAAGTCTCCTTTATAAAACTTAAATAGAAAGTAATTTTTCTAATAAATAGTTATCTTTTTCATTTAACGACGCGTCTTCTTTTCTTATTTTAAACTCGCTCCTTGACATTATTGCCACATCTTCATAACCATTGGTATCTATACTATAATTCTCTATGCCATAAAAAGACAATAAACGGCTAATTGCTTTACTTTTCTTTTGCGCGTCCGAATCGAGAGCAAGAAGAACTTTTGCTTGATTTTTAACTAGTGTTTCAAAAATAACTGAACTATCGCGAAGAGTCGAACCAAGAAGAGGAATGGCGTTTCCAGCCTTTATAGCATCAAACACACCCTCTACTAATATTATTTCCTCGTCCCATTTTAAATAAAGTTCGTTAAAAATAATATTTCTACTAATAGGTGGATTCTTATATCTTGGCCAACCAGAGTTATAAGAACGAGCAACATAATAATTAATCCACCCATTTTCATTAAAAGAAGGAATAATGATTCTTTCAGCAAATTCTCCTTTATCACAATATCCTATTTTCCATTTTAGAATATCTTTCCTTGTTATTCCTCTTTCATGGAGATATTTTAATGCTGGTTTATGACTATCTGGTAAATTTTTATTAACCAAAGAAATAAAGTCGTCTGGTAAAGATACTCTTTGTTCTGCTATTACTTCTGGTTGTATAAAAAGAAAATCATAGTCTCCAATATCTACTTTATCATTAAATTTGGACCAATCTTTTTTATCTTTTTCATTTCCAAATTTATTAACAATATAACCTAAATTATTGCCGGACTTTCCACACTCGGCCCTCCAACACTTCCAGCAACCTTTTTGAATATTAATAGATAATTTCTTTTTTTTATCATCACAAAACGGACAATAAAATAGAATTTCTTTACCAGAGTAATAATGAGAACCTAAAACAGATTTTATGATTTTTTCTTTTTCTTCTATCATTCAACACCAGCTTACAGTAAAGAATAACACGCCGGCTATCTGAAGTCAAGGCTACTTGTTTTGTTTGATAAAACCGGCTTTAGCAATAATAATTGAATCAGCTTTATCATAACATTCTGGTTTGGGATTTCCGTGTTTTGTATATTCTATAATAAAATTTGTTTCATTTTCTAATAAATATTTTAACACTACTTCTTTTGCTTTTGTATTTTTTGGGACTATAATTCCACAAAGTTTTCTAGCGGATTTTGCGTCGATATATTCCGGTTTAATGTTAAAAATATCATAAACAAACCAAGATACAACCCCATTAAAACGAGATAAAGTTGAAAGAGTTTTTGCGCTGGAGAATCCTGATTTAAAAGACTGGAGTGATTGTTCAATATAAACTGCTCTGATTTTTCCTCCATAAACTCTTTCGATTTCTTTAATACCTTCTTCAATAACTTTCGCTTTTTCAAAAAAATCATTATACTTCCTTAAATCCCAAACATTATTTAAAATAATATTTCCATCTTCTATAATAGTATAACCGGTTATGCTAGAACTTACATCCAATCCAATCAACATTCTAGAAATCCATTTTAATTTTTATGGTTAAATCTCTATCTTCTGTCTTTTTAACCGGTTTCGCCAATGAAGCAACACCAATTAGTTTTTTATTTTCATCATAAATTCCAACTTTGGTTATAAATGTTGTTTTTTTGAGAGAACCTGTTGGGTCTGTATAAGAAGAAGAATGGATATTTTTAATATTAAGTTCATTTTCTTTATAGAAATTTCCACCAGTTATAGGATAATAAGAAGCTGTTTGATTATATTCAATATAGGTTGGGTTATTAGTATAATTCAACTCACCTCTATTAGCGTTTGTTAACATCGTTATATTTGGGATTTTATGAGTACCAGCAAACTTTATTTCATATGAAGCTGAACCATTTGTCAAGCTAGAACCTGTATCAACATTATCTTGGGCTCCCATAGCAAATCTAACCCATCTTGGATTTGTATTAACAGAGGTATCTAGATAATCTTTATCATTCAAGGTTGGTCCTGAATCCAAATCCCAAGAACCAGTTAAGATAATAATTCCTTCGTTATATAAAACCACGCCGGCTATCGAATTGTCATTAGAAGTCGAATAAGTACCTGATTCTTGTATTAAGGCGCCATTATAGTATTTATCTGTCAACCTTCCCGCTAATGTACCAGTAATATAAAAATTTAATTCAACACTTCCTTTTTTAATCTCGGAGCCATAAAAAATTGATGGAATATCGATTAAATTAACAATATCAGTTGCTTTATTTGGAAAAGAATAATGTTGTCCTAATCTTGTAGCATAATTTAAACTATTTTTTAATGCGCTTCCGGTATGATTTGAACCAAAAAAACCGGATGTTAGGTCTGCTGATGTTAAATAAAGTTGTCTTGTTATACTAGCAGATAATTTATAACTACCTGTTATAATATCGCCATTATTATAATTGTGAATAAACTGCTGTCTTGTTATATTTTTAAATGCTGTTTTTTGTAATCCCTTTTGAACGAAAGGATATATAAACCCTGTATCTGGCACATTCTGCGATGAACTTACAGATGAAGATGGGCCTATTACAGCAGTAAGGTCACTGTTAACAATTCTATCAATATTTAATTCAAATAAGTTAACATAGCCAGCAGGAACATTTGGAACAGAAGATACATTTGCTCCTGCTTGTGTTGAACGATTATTTAAATATATTTTTGAATCATAAATAAAAAAGGAGCTACTAGGGTGCGCTTTAATTGTGTTGTAAAAAACATCACCTACTCCAAACTCATAGAGAGGCATTTAGCACCTCCTAGTAGTCTAATCTAACACGAAGTGTAATTTCGTTAGTTGGATCCTTACGGAGCGGTTCACTCAATTTAGCAACCGCTAAAAGTTCATTATCAGCAGAATAGAGACCAATTGTAGTAAAATAAGATACTGGCGTATCGGATGAAATTGTCTTCACTCGCATTTTACTACCAGATAGATAAGTCGGATTTGAACTATAATTAAAGTCATTGTGTCCGACTCTACAGAAGTAAATGGTTGAATTTAATTCAGTAGTATTATTAAAAGATACATTATAAACTCTGTTTAAGATACCAGCAGAGAAAGTATCCAAAGTAGAACCAGTAATGGCATTAAAACCAGTAGCACCAAAACCGGAACCTAACTCGCTCGTTCCTAAATCATCCTTTAAAACACCACCATCAGCAACATCATTAAATAATGAAGCAGAAACAACTGCAATACCAGCTTGGTAATAAACTAACCCAACAGCCGGCATAGTAGTGGCATCTCCAAGTGTTTCACTATTAAAAACCCCACCATGAGCAGATGCAGAAGTAGATGATGTGCCATAAAGTACTCCATATTCACCAGCAGGAGAATCTACATAATAGCCAGTTGAGCCTGAATAATCGATAAGTTTGCCTCTGGTATCAAAAGTTGTTCCATCCTGAGCATAGGAAGCGGAGAGACCAAATTCTAATGTTACAGAACCCTTTTTTATTTCGTCCTTTGATAACAAACGAGCAAAAGGAATAAACAAACAATCTGTCATAGTAGTTAATGTTGTGGGCATAACAAACTTCTTAATTGAGCCTGTTTCATCATAACCTACAAGATATTGGGCCATTTGGTTATAAAGATTAATCTTTTTCGCATTTTGTGTATTCGCGGCACCGGATAAGGCAGATGTTGTAGAATAACCAGCCGTTATATCAAAAATATGATTTGCTGAAGAAGAAAGATAAGGATAATCGTATACACTTTTAAACATTCCATGACCATAGGTCTTGATGTTTCCATCACTGGCATATGTACCTGAAACGATTGAACCGGTTATAGGTATAGCTTCGTGAAGTAAAGTACGTGTATTCGCAAGATCATTGCTTAGAAAGTTTTTAAATGTTGTTGCCATTATTATATCCTTTTTTTTTAGTTCTTCTTACAGAATCTAACTGGAATATCGATACGATAACCTGTATTCACACCAGTTACTCTGATTGTTGAATCAATTATTTTAAATGATTGTGTAGCGCTACTAACTGAACTTATTTCTTTTGTAGAACCTATTGTGTCAAACAAATAAGAGCTAGTATTCAATTCCAGCGATACCTGTACTTTAAAAGCCAAATAAGAACCTCTTGGACCGGAAATTGTTTGAGTAGAAGCGGTACTAGTGTCGCTGTTATTTATAACATATTCAGTGTCCGTACCAAGAGATAAATAATATGACGCAATATTGTCATCATCTACGAAAGAAACGGAAGCACGCGTAGCAGTATCTTTGGAAACAATTTGGCCAAGCCTATTATCCATCTCGATTAGATAATCAGTTTCAGCTAATAGTGGGTCTAGAGTACGAGCGGGAGAAATTTCTGTCGTATCTAAACCTTGGTCGATACGAATTCTATTACCATTTGTGCTTGGTCTTTCGCCATATAAAACGCCAGCAAGTGGGCTTTCTGTAGCACCATAATTAGTAGCCAATTCATCTTCTGTAGTTGAATCAACTGCAATCAAGAAATAACCACTAGAATGTTTTTTAGTAGATGTATCAAATACCTCATTTAACTTTAGAATTGGTAAATAAAGAAGATTATTTCTTGGTATTGAAATAAGTTTTGATTTCATCGAAGCAGCATTGTCTGTAAATGCTTCCAATACTGGTGTTTGTAAAATTTCTAAATCGTAATAAGCAGAGCCGCTAGCATTGTTCTTATCGTAAAGTTCATAATTAATCTCATCATCGCCTAAAGCAAACTTTACAATTTTAAAGCTACCGTCTCCTCTTGCCATTCTCATTCTGCCTGTGTCTGTTAGAACAGCATCTAAAATAATATCGCCTGAGTTATCTAAGAATCCCATTATTATGTCTCCAAAGTGCTATTAATAAATAGTATATAAAAAATGTTTTTAACTTTATTCTATTTCGCTTCTAACTCGTTTTGTTTTGAAATCTACATTAATATCTATCTTTTTTCCTGTCTGTTTAGAAGTTAAACGAATTTTAAATTTCTTGCCAAATAAAGGATCATCTTCTAAACCAAGTGTAATATCTTTGTTTCCAGATGCTTTAAGAACATTTCCATTACTATCAATTAAATTAGAAGCAATTTCGTTTAAATAAGCTTGTGTAAAACGAGGAACAATTTGAATTAATTTTCTAGCGGATTTAGTTGTCGATTTTGGATTAATTGCCTGAAATTGATATTCTCTTATTATCGGATATCCGGCTCCTCCATCATCATAAAGTTCTATTTCGTAAACTGGTGATGGATAGGAGTAATGCCCATGAGTATCTATAGAACGGAATACATAATAATATTTCTTATTTGTCTGTTGTCTGATATTCCTAGAAATAGAAGAAACATCAAAATTTTGTTCATTCTTACGAAAGTTTGTTTGTATTGTAAGAAATAAATTATTATAAAAATCACTATAATCTATTGGTTGTTTATCTGTTCTATAAATAACAAAAGAAGATGAACTATCATCTGCGCTAAATGTTATTGTGCCGTCTGTTCTCATTTGATTATAAGCAATCTGTTCATAATCTTCTTGTTCTATATCATTAAAAGCTATCGGTTCTAAATCTGCTTTTCCGATACCTGTTTGAAAATGCATTTTAAGAATATTTGTTCTTCCTTTGATTGGAATAAATTCTATTTGCGGACTCATCGGAGGATGATCGATTATTTTACCAAAAGAAATAAATAAAGGCACCTCAATAAGTTTTACAGATGGGGCAATTGTTACATCGAATGTTGCGCGTCGTGGCATAGAAGAAGATGTTTTAGCTAACTGGCCTTCTCTCTCTGGTATATCAATACTGGTGTCTGGTGTTGCTGATGGTCCGCCTGGTGAATATGGTTCTGATGGTATAACAGCATCCCCATTTGCTCCAAAAACATTTAAATTTTCATATTGATATTCTGAACCTATAACAATCTGATAAGCCGTAACAGCATAAGTATATTTTTCACCATATTTAACTTGTGAATCAATAAAAGATAAAATCTTTTGTTCTGACTTATTTTCTTTATCATTTGGGTCTGCATAAAAATGAAAAGTCTGTACTGGATTGTCTAGGTTTTTTCCTTTATATTTCGTAACCTTATAAAGAAGTGTTTCAGAATAAGCTTTTTTGCCGTTTAATAAATCTCTAAATGTTCTTCTTTTTTCTGAAATTATGTTTGATAAGTTCACAAAAAAGTTGTTTAGAGCAATCGTTAAATTTGTTGGAGACCTTAACTCGGCAAGGTTAGACGATTTTTGTTCATCTCCAATATACATAAAATTATCTGGTAATGAGTTAGAGCCTACCCAACCAGGAGCATCGTTCGCCCACCAACCACTATATTGAGCGGGCCATATATTCGCTATATCTTGTAAATATGTCCACTTAAACACATCCATGGTCTTTGTGTCAATATTAAAATTATTTTGTGTAATCTCACCATCTTCAGAAATAGATGGTACTGAATAATAAAATTTTTCTGTTCCTACACTATTTGCTGGTGTGCTAACAACGCCTTGTAGGTCTCTTAATAAAATACAGCTTGTAGCAGTTTTCTTAACCATTTGAGCAAAATCGTTATTCATATCCAATGGTATTTTAATTTCGCAATACATTGGGAAGAAACCTTTTGCTCCTTCGTTTCTTAATAAAAAATTAGTATTTTCTATTGGAACAATTTTGTTCTCATACATAGCCCGCATATTTCTTTGTAATGATGCTAATCTAATATTTTGTCTTAATGAGCGGAGTGTTGGGCTTTCAACATTAGTATTAACTTCTGTATTTGTTTGAAATTCTATAGTTGTATAAATTTCAGGTATTACATTATAATCACGAACTCTCTGTAGTAATCTTTCATATTCTATGTCATTATAATTATAAACATATTCCACTCCACCCGGTGCAGATGTGGCGTCTCTTCCTAGATTTAACAAATCGTCTTTTGTGGTTATATAATCTAGGCTAGTTATAAAATCTTCTTTCCTTCCAATAGTAAAAAGATTACTAATGTAAGTTTGCCATAATGAATCTGTATTTGTTGTAGTTGTATTATTAATTTGTACCAACTCAACTGTTTGTCGATATGGTTGCCATCCTGGTATATCTTGAAATAGGTTTAATAATTCATCTTTTTCTAGTTCTCTGATTTTACTTTCGTTATTTCTTATTTGTATATTAGGTTCTTCTTCTGTCGATACGGGAATTGGATTACTAATTGTTTGTATTTTTATATTATTATTTACAATTTTGTTAAAATGTATTTTTTGTTGAGATATGTTACCAACAGAAGTATTAGTCCAAACACCCCCTAATTCTCTACGAAGTAAATCATATGTAGAAGAACTATTGTCAATTAAAAGTTGTTCGTTTATTAAAACTATTTCTTTACTCGCCATAACTCACTTTGCCTTTTGTTATAATATTTTTATTTTTATTCTTTCCCATATTTCTTCTAGAGGGTTGATTTTGAAGAAGAGTTCTTTCTGCTCCAGTTTGTTGTACCTTTTGCGGAGAGGTTTGTTGTACTCCAAATCTAGTTCCAACTCTGGTAACTGCTTCTGGTTGTGTAATAGTTACTGTAGCAGTTAATTCAACAGGTATGCCGTCTAATTTTCTTTCTGAGTTAATTAGTTCCTGCATTATTCTATTGCCAGCATCAGAAAGATTATTAAAATCAGCTATTCTTCTATTGATATCCTGCTCTGTTCCTCTTGTTCTTTGGTTTTCACTTACATCATTTATAATATCTTCTTCTTCTAATGTTTCTGAATTATCATATTTATTTTTTGTTTGTTTTGGACCAATTAAGAAAGTAGTATCAAATTCAGGTAATTTAAATTTAATACTTTTACTGAAATTTAATATATTATCAGTATGCGGTATCATTCTACAAACAGCTAGTCTTTTAGATTTTGCTACCATATCAAATATTTCTTTTGTTAATAATCGATATATCGGCTTATTTATTTGCAACTCACCTTCTTTATTTTTTTCAAAACCAGTTAATACTTCTATTCTATTAATATGTTTAAAATTATAATAAAGAATATTTGCATATTCAGGTGAAGATAATAAATCTGTACCAGAATTTGATAAAGCAAACCAATCTTGATTTGTATTTGGTTTACCGGACATTATTATAGATTTTATTTGATTTGGTAGTTTGTCTAGATATTCTTTCTTTTTTTGGTCTCCTTCTTTGATTTTTGAAAAATATGTGTCGATGATATTATCACGATTTTTTGGATTTAGCTTAGAAATTCCTTTTTCTTTATTTTTATCGAAAATCCCATCTTGAGCGTCTTGTATTGGTTTAATAAAAATATTAGAAATTTGGTCTAAATCGTTTTCTAACTCAATATAAGTTTCTTCTATTTCTAATAATGAAGTTTCCTTATCTTTTCTTGGTTCAGTAGCAAATTTAGTATTTTCTCCAAGAATATCTTTAGGGTCTATAGAAGAAAAATCATCCTCATCCGTATCTTCAAAGAAAGAAATATTAGTTAATAATGAACTATATTCAGTTGGTGTGAAAAAAGAGACATTTAGACCACCTAAAATTAAGCTTGTAGCAATGTTGTTTTGGTAATCCTCTAAATCTATATCTGTTATATTTGAGTCAAAACCCATACCAAAATCTATTGGAGATTTGATATCATATGTCGGAGCTAGTGGGTCAATATCTTTATTGATTTTGTCTTCTGGCCTAGAAATATCTTCTTTATGAGCCAGAACTTTATTAGAAAATGAATTGTATTTTTTTGGATTCCACAAAGAACGTCCAGCGTCTGTTAGTTTTAATCTTGAATTATCACCGAATATTACCATAGCTGGTGTTAAATAAGAAAAATAATTGTCCATTAATCTTAATCTGCTTGAAAAATCAACTGAATTCTTGTCTCCTACCTGCTGTTGTGTGTTTGAATCATCAGGGATCTTAGAGAAGTATTTTCTATTTTCCGCATCTAATCTTGCTCTAAACTCTTCTGTTGTTAATTGTAATGGTCCAATAGTACGTCTTTTCTTGCCGCCTATAAAGTCATATCCTATAAATTTTGGAACATTACTATCGTGGTTCTGTTTAAAACGTTTTTCAATTTTAAAAGTATTTTTCGGTTGTTTTGTTTGAAAAGAAGCAGTTTTAGAATTAAAATCTGTTGCTAATATATTTTTATCTATATTACCGGTAATAGAGACAATTTTATTTATCATTAAATCAAACAATTCTAATAATATTTCAATACCAGACAGATTACCTACTGATGGTTCACATAACTTATGCAACATCATAGAAATATTGATGACTTTCTGTTCTTCAAGGGAAGTAAAATTATAAAGAGCATCACAATATTCAGAAATAGATTTTATCCATGGAGCAGACGAAATACTATTTTGTACTGTATTCGCTCTTCTTCTTCTAGGACCATTCAATAAAGTTTCTTCTGTTGGTGTTTGGTATTTATTTCTTTCGGTTGAAATAAAGTTTTGGGTATATTCTTGTCCTGTAATATTGTTTCTTCTGTTTGCTTTTTGATAGAATTTTAATAATTCTTCTTTTGCTTTTGTTATTCTTCTTAATCTATTTCTAACAAAAGTATAAGTATAATCTTGTATCTCTATTTCCACTCTATAAGAATAAATCCCATCTGTTCTTCTTTGCATATCATAATCGGTTACAGCAAAGGTTCTTATATTGGAAGAATCGTTTAAATTAATATCTACTTCTTTAATTGCACCAATTACAATTCTCTCTGAGTCTTCTTCATTGCTAACGTAAGGACCATATACAACTCCTCTTCTAAAACGGCCGGGTGACTTTTCAGAAGAAGCTGCAATTAATTGTGTTGAATCTTCAAATTCAATATCTTTTGTTTCACCTCTATTTATCCCTCTAACAACTCTATTTCTAAAAATACTCATTCTTTTTATAGTACTATTAGAATAAATCTCATTTTGGGTTTTCTTGTCCGATGTTGGAATAAAAGCAGCGTATTGTGAATTCTTTTTTATAATATTTTCAAAATCCAAATGAAATAAAAGTCCAACTTTATTATTTTGATTTGTCGTTATATGAGGTTCAGTAATAAAAACTTCTTTTTTAATAGTTCTTAAAGAATTTGAATTAGAAATACTTTTTCTATCTTTACTCTTATCTCTTATGTTTGTATCTTTTCCTATTTGTTTTTCTCTGTAAGGTTGTAATAATAATTCTGCTTCTTTTGCCTCTTCTAAAATTCTTAAATCTTGTATTAATACATTTGGAGTTTGTTTTTCTGTTAATCGTGGGTGATTATCGGTGGTGTGAAAAGCTCCTGCCATATATCCACCTTGTTCTGTTGTATGTACCGGGCCGGCCCAAACATTGCCATTTGGTAACAAAAATACATTTGAATTTTTTAATACATCACCTTCTCTAATAATAATTTCAGAAACTGCATATCCTTGTATTTCTTTCCGCTGCGAAACATCCATTATTTCTTGTTTACGCGCTGCCTCGTTGAAATTTAAAAAGGTGTGAGCAAAAACAGCTAAATGCTGAGGGTTGTAGTTGTTTATATAAAACTTTATTTTATAGTTTACATTATATACATTTTTATTTTGGACTCTTTCCACTTTGAATGTTTCTAATGTTTCAGATGGCATTTTACGAACAGATAAGATTTGTTCTTGTATTTTGTTTCTTACATTTTGTCGTTTAAGAAAACTAGATGTTAATCTTCCGTCAAGTATTCTATCTGTTATATTTTGGTCTTTTGATAAAACTACTTTAATTTTTAATAAATCTAATAATTCTTCATCTTCGAACCAGGTTGTTTTTTTGTTATAAGCGTAAGTGTCTTTTATAACCAATTCTACTTCTATCTCAAGACCCCTCGTTTCTTTATTAGAAGCGTTATTTCTAGTATTGTTTTTTCTTGTAACAGTTTTTCCGAATCTATCTTTTTCAAAATTCGTTTCTGTTTCTTCGTCGTGAGAATGGCCTAGTCTTCTACCAGCCTCTGTTCCAGGACTAATAGTTACCTTTTTAATATAGACATTTGGTAATGTAGAATCGAAGAAACTAGAAAAGTCTACTGTTGCTGCCATTTATTAAATTCCTTTTAAATAAATAGTCATTAGCTTAATAATCAGGGCAATCTTCCCCAGTAGAATCAGAGGCATAAATATCAGATTCAAAAGGAGTATCTAAATCTGGGCATTCAATATCTAAATCAACAAGGAAATCTTTTGTTTTAAGTCGAGAAATAGAACTACAAATAACATTTCTATCTATCTCTTCATCTACATTTATATCAAAATAATATTGAACAAATGTATTATCTATCTCTGATTCCACACCAAATCTACTTCTTCCTGCCATTTTCATAGCTTCTTCTGTATCTAATAAAATGCCATCTTTTACCATTTCTATTGGTTTTAGAAAAGAAAGTTTCCTTAATTCTTGTTCTCCGAGAGGACCAGTTGAACCGGAAACAATTTCAAAAACTTCAATATCAAAATTCTTAAACGCAAAAGTTGTATTCTTCTCTTCCATTGCTAGCAAAATTTGCGCTGGTCCTACAACTACAACATTATTATCACTATAGATATTTTCGGGTGTTAGTTGTGGAGATGTTTTAAATTTTCTAAATGGTATTTCAGATGAAGCAACTGATATTTTAAACTCTACTTCTGATTCAATTTGTGGTATTTTTAATAATTGATGAGAATAAGGAATAAAACTTGGATTGATGGAACCAGTATTTTCTGTTCTTACAGTACCAGTTAAATTATATTCTAAACCTTTTACATCTCCTTCAAAAAACTGAATTTGAAAAGCAGGAGTTTTTGTTGATTCCAAAGAAGAATTGCCAAGATAGAAGGGCATTACATTTAATTCTTCATAAAGACCTATTCTTGTTCTTTCATCTGCATCTCCTGCACCATCAAAAAGATATTCATCTCTTCCTGTAAATGTTGCTTGTGTTTTTAATAATGGTGTTTCATCTTGAATTCTTGTTTCAGAGTCATTTTTACTTTCTGATGGACCAGAATATTGTCTATCATAAATCACATTTTCATCAAAGAAAGCATAGTATTTTGGTTTAAAAATCCCTTTTGATAATAGATTTTTACCATATTGTGTTAACTCTATGTCTAAAACTTCTTCTTTTGAATCAAAAAATTGCATTTTTTTCAGAATCCTATAAAAACCATAAATTTAAAATTATTAGTTACTTCCTGGATTTATTGTTCCATTTTGTGTTGTGTTTGTTGGATTTTGACCTTGTGTTTCAGGTTGTGAAAATTCTGTATCAATAGCACCTATCCCTGTTCTAATATTAAAGCCCGGCTTTGGTGGTGATTTTCCATCAGTGATAACGTTTGACTGTGGTGGTGCCATTTGTAGTCCTTGTACATCATTAATATTTGTAATAATATCTTCTGAGCCGGCTGTCCCTGCCGTTAGGTTGCTGATTACCTGTTGTCTTCCAGAACCTCTATTTATTTCTGTTTTAATCTTTTTGCTATTTTCGCTTATTCTTCCGCTAAACTGGACTTCGGCGTCAATTTGTGCTAATTCAACTAGCGAAAAGAAGTCATAAGGCCAGTTATAAGTATAATCTGATGTAATGTTTGATTTCTTTTTTGAACCAATCTGGGTAAAATAATCTGTCTTTGCTCTTTGCTTTACTTTAAATACCATCCATTGTAAGTTTTTCTTTATTCCGGTATTATTAAATGAAGTTCCATTTGTAACCGAATTTAAAGAATCATTTGAATCACCAATAATTTCATTAGCTAAAAGTGGGTGAGTTATTGTAGCAGTTGATGCTGCTGCTCTTGTACCAATATTGGGCATTAAATTTTGCCACATATGGGATAAGTCATCTTTTTTGAATGTATGATTAAATTCAAAAATATACATAGCAATTGGTTGTACAGTTTCAGGGTATTTAACGAAATCTAATGAAGGTGGGAAAATATATTTGTTCATTAAAGATACTTGTCTTTTGATACTATCACCTGATGCTTCATTAAATAGTGCTGATCTTGTGTCGACAAGCTTAAAGAATTTTCTTTCGCCTTGTTCTTCATAGAAAGGTATTGCCACAATTGCTTCGGAAACTTTCTTACCTGTTTTAACCTCGCCTACTCTTACCGGATCAGTACTAAATTTACAGATATCTACTAATGATAGTGGTGATGGAGAAGTATATCTACCATCTCCATCAACTAAAACAGTGCGCAAATCAATAGGAAGTTTATATCCATTTAAGGCAGTAGCACCTTCGTTTAATGTTGGCTGATCAGTAGTATTCGCATAACGATTACTTTTTGAGAACTGACCTGACGGATCGAATATAACTGTTCCTGATGGATGATTATCTAACCAGTTATCAGGTATATCAGTAACTTGTATATAGACACCTTCATTTTCTCTAGGCAAGCGCCCAAATTGATGCCACATTCCTCTTGGTACCGTTGCTTTTCCTTCTGTTGGGAGTGTTATATCCTCTTCCGTCAAATATTTAAAATTCAACATAGGAGTTTCAAATTTAGTCTGAATTTTCCAACGACCATCATTTGTTTTTTCAAAAATGTTTAAAGAAGCATCTCCTTGCATCGCCCAATTGTTTGCCCAAGGTCCGGCCATAGGCCCAAAATTACTTCCTGTTTGCCAATAAGACGAATCAGATACATATGATAAAGCTTCTTGGTCAAAACGCCAAGTTCTAATATATGTACCAAAATTTCCTATTCTTGATTGATATCCATCTGGTTGTGCTTTTGTGCCTATAACCCTTGGAATTTTTGCTTTTGTATGCAAATCTTTTAATGTAGGTTTGAATATATCATTTTTATATGAGTTTGAACCGGTTTCTAATGTAGCCCAAGGATAGAAGATAACATCTATCCAAGCTTCACCATCATAATAAGGTGGGGTATGTGATGCATAAATTCCATTTGCTGGGGAGAATTCATTTGAACCGGTAATGGCGTTTTCTATTGCTGCACCATCAACATTTCTTCTTGTGGCAACTGGTGGACCAAAAGCAGATGGCCTACTATACATTTCAAAATTTGTTTTAGCGGAACCAGAAATATATTGTGGAATTGGATAATCGCCCCATGAGCCGGAAGAAACGTTTGGATTTTCCAAAGAACGATAAATTTTGATTCTCATTCCATAAGGTTGACCAAGTGTCATATCTAAAAATTCTTCTTGTGGAGCAGAAAGTATTTCAGTTGGCTTTCCTTTATCAATAAAGAAATTCATTGTTTCAGCCAAGAAATTATGCATCATTTTCTTATATTTATTATCTTTTAGTTGACCTGTCCATGAAGCGGAAACAGAAGAATTAGTAAATTCAGTTGGTTCATCTTCATAGATTGGTCTATTGGAAAGATATCTTTCTGGTTCTACAAGAGCCTCAAAAGGAATTCTATAATCCCATCCGTTATTATGGTCTCTACCACCTGGATTAAAAGAAATAGTAGAGTCTGTTCCATCATAAGAGCTGGAACGAGAATTTGAGAAAATACAATAGGAAGCAGTTGTAGCGTATCTTTCTGCTGCATAATCAGCACTGGAAGAGTTATATAGTGGTCTTGTCAAATAAGAACCTGTCATAATTGGATAGTCAACTGCAATACCGGACTTAATTGTATTATAAAGAATACCGGGAGCAAAGAAAGGCTTTAAATGTGGTCTCAAAGCGGCAGCGCTTGGACCGAATATATTTAAATAAGGACCAACTGATTTTGAAAATTGTGAAGCAATCTCGACTGTTCTTTCAGAAGGAAAGAAACCATCATAAGGAATAAACTTCTTAATTGCTTTACATTTCATAGTAATAGCAACAGGATCATTATATCCTTTATGATCTTTTTCAATAATTTCAAAATATTTCATAAAATCTGAATTTGTAAATATTTTAAAGAAATTATCTTCATCACTATTTTGTGGTATAGATGAACCACTTGGAGTTCCTGCAATTGTTAAGAACTTATTATTTTCTTTTAAGAAGTCATTACTTGTTTCATAAAAATCTAAATGTTCTGTTATTCTAAATTCTGGAACAATAGAATAGTTGTTGCCTTTTGAACGAATATCAGCAAAATAAGATGAATAATTATCATAGAATGGATTTCTAGAAGAAGTAGTAAATACGCTACCTGTGCCAGTATATTTACCGGATAATATTGGAGCATCCCAATGAGCCTCACCAGAACCTATAGCATTTTTTCTTAAAATACTGTAATTATTATAAGATACAGCAACAAAATTATCTATCGTTATACTGTCTCTCATACCCCAAGCAGGAGCAACAGAACCAGTATATGGCATAACATGCTTTCTTGCATATAGAGTTCCTATTCTAAATTGTCCTACCGGGACTGTTCCAGTGTCGTCATCTGGTTGTCTCTGAACAAAGTGAGCATATTTATTTTGTAATTCTCCGGGTTTAAATCCATCTGTATTGTTTGCATCTATACCTCCGGTTGGGTTGGAAGTATTTGTTGTAAAGCTTTCATCAGCATCTAAAGCCCATGAACTTTGGCTTACTGTCTTACCCATAGAATTTGTAGGCTTCTTATCTGCTCCTTTTGTTGTTCTATCGGTTCTCGAATCACGCCAGAAATTATTATCATAATTTGTTCTGCCGCGAATGTTACTTGTATACATATTATCTGTTGCTGGATAGACCGTTTCTTTATATTTGATATATCCTATTCCAACTATCGGATTTGAAGGATCATTTAATTCTTCACCTTGATAATTTTTGAGTAGTTGTTTATAAGCACTATCCTTAAAACTTTCTTTTAGATTTAATGAATCTGATAGGGCTTTATTTTCAAATTTAATCTGATTATTTGCAAAACTTGATTGTACAACAATAGTAGAAGTTTTATCATTTCCTCTTTTATCTTTTCCTGTGCGTACAATAAGTTCATGCACTACTGGATGATATTTGGAAGTTACTACTGATTGAGTAGCTATGATGCTTTCTCCGTAACGTGGTCTTATTGTAGTTGTTCCATTATTTGCAAGATTAACGATTATATCTTCTGTGCCTTCCGGAGTATGAGAATAAAGGTTATTATTTCTTAAATATCTACCTAGTTGACCTTGGCCTATTCTTATCTGTTTCCAAGTAGAATATCCAAAAGGACCTCCACGATGATTTATAAGACTGTTAAGAATCTCCGAATTTGCTAGCGTACCAAATTCGCTATTAGCATAACTATCAACAGTTGTTTCAAGAGGATATCCCAAGATTTGTGTTGAAGAAGAAACAGGTTCAGTTATTAGAGTATTTAAGTTAACAAAATCAACAAAAATTCCATTAGTAGTAATATCACTACCAGTAACGAAGTTTATTGCTCCTACAAACCCAGCAGAAGTAGAAACATAGCCATTATAAGGTAAATAACCATAGATTAAAGTTTCTGTTGAATCATAAGATTCGGTAATCCAGGCATATTGGAAATCTGATTGTGGAATTACATGTTGAACATAATAATTGTCATATACTGAAGCTGTAAAATATCCAGAGGAACCAGATTCGATTCTCTTTAATCCATTTCTATTAATTTTATGATAACTTGCTGTAACACTTGAATAGTCGAGTTCTGAAACAGAAGAGCCAGAACGAAGGCCAAATTGTTCACTTTTTTCAGTCAATAAACTTTGTAGTGGTTGTCTGATAGTTAGATTTCTATAATTTAGATTATTGTAAGGGCTTATTTCAGCAGATTCATAATCTAATCCAGCACCGCCGTTCGCATCTCCAGCCGTTTCAGGTGAACCGGGAGCTGAGAAACGGTTAACGATTACGTGTTCTGTACGGCCCCTTATAGGCTTTGCATAATCAATAAGACCGTCTATATACCCTGTAACATCAGAAGTTATAGAAGCCGTTGAGAAGCCTTCCTGTTTAACAAAGGCACTATTGTTTGTTCTTCTAGAATTCGTATTTACAACCTCATATGTCTTGTTAAAGTTGCCCATACTAATTGTAGAAGAACCAGTTCTATGTTGAATATTTTTAATATTAATAGGTTGTTTTGCGCCTTCATTATATTGTGGGGACGTAGAAGGCTTATTGTAGTTGGCATCATTAGCAGAGAAAACATTTGAGTTATAATTCCAAGCTTCTGCTCTATTTGCAGATGATGTTAATGTTGGATCAATTGTTAAATCTGTATGTCTGTGTCTATGACCTCCAACATGCATTTGTGTGAATGGACCCTGCATTGGAATATCATAATCTTCGCCTACAGAATCGTTATGATACCCAGCAAGCTCTATACCATTTGTTTGTGACCGATAGCCGGTATTACCTGCTGATGAGCTAAATGCTGTGTAAGGTACTATTTCTTTAGCAGTAGAATATCCATTTGTATTATTTGAATCGGTAGCTAGTTGAGAATCATGTTGCCTTTTAGTTTGTAAACTTGGTGGACCTACTTCTTCTATTACTACATCTTTAAATGTGCCTTTTGAGACCGTAAGTTGCGAACTTGCTGAACCTCTTTTAATTACTGAATAAACCGCATCTGGTTTAATAAATTTATTATAGTTGTAGCCTCCACCTATTTGTCTATCTATAAACGTGCTAATTTTAGAACGGTTAGCAAACTGACGAATAGCATATGTAGAACCTGAATAAGTTCCTCCTTCACCGGAGCCATTATTAAATATTTCGGCAGAAGCAGAATTAAAACTTAAAATAATATCTGTTATTGTTTGTCTTGCTGAATCAATCGTGGATGTTGTACCAAAAGTAGAATTTGTACGTTCTGCTCTTTCTTTCCACCAGCGACCACTTGAACTTTGTTCGTTATTTAATGGGGCATGACCAAACTTCCAATTATAAAGTAATTCATCGTTAGTTTTAACAATTGCTTCAAGTTTTGTTTCGTCTCCACCCCATCGATCATTACCCTTATAATCAAGCATAGGATATTGATGACGATATTTGTTTCTTCCTAAAATATGATCTTCTACCATTGTTCTGATTTCGTCTGAAACATTTGCCGACGCTGGAACAAATTGTTGTAAGAAAATAATAATAGATGAGTCAATCCATTTGTAGTAATCAATAAATTTATCTAAATCAGGATCATTTTGAATTTTTTCAAAGAAAAGATTTCTTAAAACATCTAAATCTTTGTATTTATTTCTATATTTGTTTGCTATATTACCTATTAGATTATTAAAATCTGTTATTGTAGCAAACATATTAATCATTTCTTGTGAAATAATTCCATACATACTCTTTTCAAAAGAGAAGAAAACTTGTGATATTGCTCTTTCTCTGGGGTATAAATCATCATCACGAGTTAAGATATTAACAGCATCGTTACTATTAACGACTTCAGGTAATCTTTGTTTAGCGACCGCAATATAATCTTTATTAACTACTGAAATAGAAGAAACCGCATTTGGGAAATATCCTCTACCAGCGTATTGATTCGCTACAATGTTACTTAAATAAGCGGTATTGGGATATCTTGTTCTTAATTCTACTGAACCAGAAGAAGCATCTTCAACAGTAAATTCACCATTCGAATCTGAACCGGTTATTTGTGAGAAGTCCCAATTTAATGCTAATGTAGCTGCTTGTGGGAAATAAACATTATCTATTCCATATGCTCCAACATCAACAGCAAAAATAGCATTTTTAGATGGATTTAAGGTACCAATATTGTCTGGGTCTTTTGCATGTTCGACAATTACACTATTTTCCAGATATGTCGCCCAATGTCTTACAGACGTGACTCGTACATCTGTTTGTGTAATAACAGAGCCAGTATAATTTGTTCTATCGGAGCCGGCATAATATCTTCTACGATTAGACAAATAACTATTATCTAAACTACTGGCTGTTAGAGTAAATTCATTTTTTATTACTCCCAATTCGACATTCACACCATACCATTCTAATTCTAAATCGTTATTAACATTAGAACCAGTAATTCCAGAGGAATAAGGCCAGAATTTATCTTTTATTTTAATACCAAAATTCCACTTTTGGTTATCATAAACATTACTATAAACTGAACTGGTAAGTTCAAAGTTTCCTGCTCTATCTTTTAGTAAGAAGTAACCATCTTTGGAATTTTTCTCTGTTTTCACAAAATAAAGTTGAAAGTTTTTATCGTTTGCAGTTGAAACAAAACCAAAATTTGTTGGATCAGCGGCGGCGGCGTGATGGCCAAAAATAGATGCTGTTACAAATGGAGTATCAAAATATTGTGAATTTTCAAAAGCAAACTTCTTTGGAAAAATAACTTCTATTTCTGCTGTATTAGCAAAAACACCTGAAGTTCCTGAGATATAAGTTACATCTGATGTATTTGTTAAGTTTGCTGAAGAAGAATTTTGATATACTATTCCATCAAATCTATCTGTATTGTTAAAATCTATATAATTTTTTCTTGTTACTGCTTCATAATCAGTATCTTCAAAAGTAAAAGTCGTATTATTACCATACGCATTAAATTTGATTATTTCTTCTCCAATACCATAACAATGAAGAATATTTCGAAATGCTTTTTGTGTTCCTTTTGCTTTATAAAGATAAGTTAAATTATTATAAATATTTTTATAAATAAGGTTTTTAACCTCTGTTATATCAATATCATATTTTCTATCTTGTCTTCTATTAGCAAAATATTCTAATAATTCGGCATCAACAAATATGTCTGGTACAGCCAAACCACGAGCACTTAATAAATTTCTATTAAATGGTGTAGGTTTTGCGCTAGCAGAAACATAAGATAGTTCAGCTAATTCAGGTAAAACCTTTATCTTGGAGTTTAAGGAATCAAAATAAGAACCAATTATTTGAGTTAGATTTTTAAGTTGTTTAGTACCTTTATATTCGTCTTCTTCTATAATCCATGCTGGAATTGAATCTAAAATAGAGGCATTATTTTCATCATCATATACACTACCTGATGTTGATAATTCGTCATATAATGATAGAACATCTGGATGGAAAGAATAAATAATAGGGTCTTGATATTCAGTTGTTCCGGATACGACCATGGTTGAAGAATTTATAGCCGAACCTGTGCTTCTAGCCGAAGAACCTGGATATCCTACCCAAGTACCATTTGTAATTCTACCTGAATAATCTAATACTATAGAATCTACTGAAGAAGTACCTGTAATTCCTTCATTGAATTTATAATAAACACCTAGTTCTGCGTTTGAAATCTTTTCATTTGTTCCACCACGAACTTGTGTCCACCAATTATATTGGATATCTTTTTCGTCTCGTTTTGATTTCCAATAACGGAATTCATCAATTGAACCGGTTAATTTAGCATAGCCAACCATGACTTCGCCGTCATAAACACTACCAGAAGGAGAAGTTTGAAGGGCTCCCATAAAACCTATCAGAGAACCTGTTACTTCTCCAAAATTTACGGCAGATGTTTGTGTTTTGTTTAAAGTTCCATCAATATACATTTTGGTAGTTAAACCACCAGAACCAGATAAAACTGTAACTGCGTAATGGTGCCATAAACCGTCTGCTATCGAACCGGTTGTAATATCACTTGATGCTAATTCCAAATCAACTGCTACTGAGCCAGAACCCATATGCAGTCTCAATGGTTCACTACCGTCAGTAGAAGCAGTCATATAAAGTAGAAAACGACCATAATCAGCAGAAGATGTTGTTGCACCATTCCAAAGGTCAAATAAAACTTCTTTTTCAGTAGAAGCAGAGACCCAAGAATCTTTCTTTAACCAGAATTCTGTTGTTATTCCGTTTGATAGGTCAAATTTTAAGTTTGATTCACGGGTTCCAACTCTATCTAATGGTAATGTTCCATCAGTTGTGTAGATATCTGTATCGTAATAATTAGAACCTGTAAAATTGGTATGTAGCGTTCCAGCCTCCATTCCATTTGAGGCTGTATTTGGGCCGCCAAAAAAAGAAATATATTCTGGAATTGAAGAAGAGCCCCAACCTTGTATTGGAGTTCCTGCTGTCCCCCAGCCATTTGAAGAGAAAATAGCATATCCAGTTGTTCTAGGATATCTTTTATCAAAAAGATAAAGATCTAAATAATTTGAGTCATTGTGGAAGCGTGTAATTTCTTCTTCTGAACCATCATATGGAAACTCTCTCCAGATACGAGACATTGAGTCTTCATAATAAGATTTTGCTAAACCGTATACAACGAAATTATTTGGATCACTAAAGTCTACTTGCGGAATAAAGCGGTTTATTCTTTTAATTTGTTGTCTAACATTATCCGCTGATTCAAGTTCCGGTGCTTTCTTTACAATTTCTTCTTCTAAACTTGTATTTATAATAACATTTTGAGGTTTATTTGAATCAAAAAGTTTTTTAATACTCATTATTTATTCTGCCTTGATTCGACTTTAAATTTAAATAGTTCAGATTCTTCAACCCAGGCTCCTACATCTTGATTATAGAAAGAAAGTTTTATTCCATATGTATATCCAGGTTCGAACATTTTCATATCTAAATCAAAATAAGATCCTGATGAATCATATGACATTAATGTATGAAAATCACTTCCTGTCCCATATGGTATGACTTTAAGGTCATCTATCACTCTATAAACTTCGTATGAACCACTCTCTGCTATTTGTACTTCAGGTGTTGCCACCGCTTTAGTATAAATAGTTGGACTCCAATCTTTTTTGCGCGTATAAAGTCTAAATCTAGCAGTTTCATCATCGCGATAACTCTGACGAAGATTTGTCATTGAAATAAAATATTGCTCTGCTGGTGCTATTTCTGAACCATTCAAAACTTTTGGTTTAAATGAACCAGTAGCAAATTCTGTTCCTGAACCGTTATTCCATACTTCATAAACAGTGGTTAATGGCGCCGCCGCCGCTGTCATAGCAAACGAAGCAGAATAAATACCTGTTGAAACCCAACCTCCTGTTACATATGTAGGTGAATCAGAAGTTACATAAGTTCCATCTGTCACTAAAGTAATAGCAGAACCGGTAGGTCCAGTTGAACCAGAATAAAGATTTAAATAGATTTCTCCTGTTCCAATACTTGGTATATTTCTTAATTTTCCTCTAAAATAATTATAGAAATAAAGTGTCTGTAAGTTTTCTTCTGCTGTTGCTAATGAACTTGAATAAAAGAAGTTTCCTCTATCATCTTGTATTGAAGAGTTCCAACGGGCCTCAATGCATGGTTTCTTAAAGAAGAACTCAGTTCCTCTAGCAAAAAACTTCTTTGTATAATAAGAACGAGTATCAGTAGAATAAGCAGATGATAATTTAACTAAAACTCCTTCATCTTCTTTAGAACCTAAAATGTTTCCGTCACTATTTAACCATTGCTCCACTAAAGATGTGATATTTAATTCTAAATCTTCTGTTCCATTATCAAATGAAGCAGTAAATGATGAAGATGCATCTGTAAAATAATCGCCGCCGGCTGTATTCCATCCTACACCACTACTAGATGAAACCCAGTTTGATACTCCAATATCTCTATAAGATTCCATATCTAAACCTGTACCTTCTGTCCAGGAACCGGATATTGCTGATATATCCATTGTATAAGATTTTGGTAATGTCTGGCCATGTGGAGCATTATGTAAACGAAGATAAAATGATACACTACCGCTCGCTGGTATTACACCTGATGTTCTATCTGCTTTAATAGAATCTGATGAAGCCGTACAATTAAATTTTATTAAAAATCTTGATTCTTCTGTTGATGATGAATTAGCCTGACCATATATAGAAAAAATTTCTAAAATATCAGAAGCACCCATATTAGAACCAGTAGCACGAGTAGAAAGATTTTCTTCAAAAGCATTTGTTATTGTATTGTCTATTGCAGCGTAATATCTTTTAATAGCCATTATCTTACAGTTCCTTTAATATCTATATCTGGGTGTTTTATTTCTAAAATTACATTATCAGGTACCGAAATATAGCGACCATCTAAAGAAGTAAATTGATTTATATTAAACGCTGATGATGAATAGTTGCCACTTGTTTTATTGATTATTTTTACTTTAGCAGTATCAGCAACTCCTCTTACTTTATTTAGTTCTGTATAAACATCTGTTAAATAAAATCTTTCGCCTATAAACATTGTCCGTGAGAATTTATTCCTTAAAGCACGAATTGCGTTATCCAATACCTCATAACGATTAACTTCTTCGTTTGCTATTACTTCAAAAGTAATCCCAATATTTACTATTTTGGCATCTAAAACATCTACGGTATCATTAATCATTCGATATTTATTTAGCCAAATTTTTAAGTTTTCTTTTAAAGCTGAATTTGATTGAATTAATTTTCCTCTAACGTCTTCAGAAATAATATAAAAATTTAAGTTTCTTTTTAGAGAATCTTGATCTCTGACCACTCTGCATCTTTTAATCGAGCCATAATAAGAAGGCATAGCGTAAGCAATTGCTTCATAATCGGTTGATGTTACTGCTCTATTTTGAGAAGGAAATAAATTCATAGCCTGCATTCTTATTTCTTCCACATTTGGTTCTCTTACTGAGCCTACTATTGGCTCTTCGTTAGAGCATTCAATACTGTTGATAACTGTTCTAGCAGTAGCAGAACCGGCAATTGTAGGGTCATTAAATTCTACAATTGGATTATTTATGTTGGTTATAGAATTTACAGCAGCATTCACAGAATTAGAAGTATTTAATCTATAAGTAATTGTTAAAGTTGTATTTGCCGGACCAATTCCAAGTTTATCTGTACCTAATAAATCTGATGGGTCGAATGCAATATCAGTAGTATAATCTTTAGCGTGTCTTTGTAGAATTGTATTTGAAGGTTCTGCTAAAGTAGGAGTAGATATCTGTGAGTCTGAACCATATCCAAATTGAAGAAAAAAGTTTGTTCTAGTTTTATTTGTAATAAATCTTCGCGCTGCAACAAACGGTCTTAATAAAGAAGGTACATTTTCTCTTGTATTTTCATCTTTATTAGGTACTGCTTTATAGACTACATCATGTGTGAGATATTCTACCTCATAATATTCATTTCCTTCAGAATCAAATACGCTTATAATTTCAACTATATTAGCAATACCCAAAGAGACTTTTCGAAAACGCTCAAAAGCTCCAATATCAATGTTTTTTACTCCAAAACGACCGGAAATAACCTGACCTTGTGCTTTTATAGCATAGCTGGTTGGAATTCCTGTTGCTGAATCTACAGTAGCAGCTACAACATCGTTATTTGGATTATCGAATCTTACATCTTCGGTTAAAATATAACTACCTCCACCAGCAGAAGAAACAACGGTATTTCTTTTAAGAATAGGTAAATAAGAGTTATTTGGTCCTAAACCAGTAGTGTTAGCCGGTACAATAACATAAAAAGATACCATACCAGTAGAGGAGTCTGAACCTTTGTGGCGATAGCCCATTTGTTGAGCCAAACGGATAATATTATCATATTCTACCGCTGTATCTATGAAAGATTCATTAACTTGATAATCTAAATAAAAAGACATAATATCGCCTACATAGGCTACTGTATCTAACATTAATGAACCAAAAGAAGCTTCGCTAAAATCTTGGAATGTATCTGGATAATATCGCTTTGCGTATTCAATGAGGTCTGTTCTTATTGAATCAAAGTCTCTACTAGTATAGCGTATAGGTACATTTCTTTTGGCCATTAATAAATTTCTCCACTCTTATTAAATAGTATTATCTATATTTTATCCTATTATTGGAAGCGTTAAAACAGAAGAGCCTCCTGCCGCTGGTACTGTATAAGCAATTTTAATCATAACGATTGTTTTATCTGTGTTAGAGATAGCAGCAGGACTGGAAACTTGAAGGTCATTTAAGACAATATAAGGTAGATATCTTCCAACTTGTTCGCCTATTTTGTTTTTAATTGTTGTTAATGTATTATTTGTATTATTTTCAAATAAATAATTACGAATTCCTACACCGAATTCGGGCTCCATTATTCTTTCACCTGGAGAAGTTAGAACAATCATTTTTAAGTTTTGGGCTGCCATTTCTATAATTCTTTTATTTAGACCATATGCTCCATCTATTTCGCTTATTTGTAATGGTAGCTTAACTGATATTCCTTGTGCCATTTGGTTTCTCCTATTTTAGCATTCTTCACCATCTAGATTAAATGGTTTTTGTGTTATTCTTCTTCCTCTTTGCCACCAACGCAGACCATCTTCAAAGTTTACCTTTGGTCGCAATAATGAACGAATATTGTCTACCGGATTAGTATCTTCATTATTATCTAAACTGTCTCCACTAAAATCTACATCTTGAGTAGCGTCATAGAGGTTTAAGAAAATATTTCTTGCTACTCTCCGCGTTGCTTTAAATGTTCCCGGACCCCTTACCCATTTTCTAAAGCCTTTTCCTCTTCTTCCGCCAGGAACTTCCCACATATCTCCTCCGTCATTGGGATATCCACTATTACCAATTGAATCAAAAAATCCCATAATAGTATATAAAGCAATCATAGAGTTATAAGTAGAAAGTGGGAAAACATATTTAAACATAGTTTTGTATTCTGGTGTTTTAATTAGTTCTTGGATTAAACAGAATACATCATAACTATCAGGTTCAAATAAGGTAAAATCTTGGTCTGGTATTGGTAATTCAACAGAGGCTAATGGAATCATATAAGTCTCTCCTCCTTCTGGGTTTGCTAACTTATAAGCCTTTTGTAGCATTATTGTTTCATTACCAATTGTATCAATCATCGAAGAGAAAATGTTATTTTTATCCTTTTCTGGAACATAACAAATTCTTAAACCAAATTTCCAACCGGTTATATCCATCTCATGTGTGTGTAGTCCATTATCACCTTCAGCTTCCTGTATTACACCATTTATAATACGATGATAATGGCATTGTCCGCTTACTCCGCAATATTCAAAAGCTCTACCATTACCTTCTTCGTCTATTCTGTATTCATGTGTGTGTTCTTGTTCTAATAATGTCTCTCCAGTTATTTCAGGATTACCCCAAAAATCAGAAATAAATCCTTCTAAACCGTCAGATTTTAATTCATCTATATACTCTTTCCAATCATTTATATTGATAATATTATATAAATTTTCTTTTCTTTGTACTTCGGATGGTTGAACAAATTTATCTTCTACCATGATGTATTTTTCAAGAACAAAAGGCCATTCGTCTAATTGTTCTGAGACTGCTTGCCCCAATAAGTCACCAATTTCGCCTAGTTTATCAAATGCACTCTGTACACTTGTAGAAACACCAGTTGTGATGTTGTAAGTTGTAGAATCATTTGGGTTTGACATTACATCGAAAGGACCGCCTCCGAAAACTCCTCCGCGTATCCATGTATCGTTTAATAAGAAAAGATGATGAATATTCGAAACAGAAGATTGTAATTTACCATTAAAAAGTTCAGAAACTGCTTCAAATTCTTCACGAATATATCTTTTGAATAGAACATTTGCATATTGTTCTGTTTCTTCTAACATTGATATAAATTCTATTTCTTTTGCTTTCTTGGCAGCAGTTTTACTAAATTGTGTACTACCTGCTCCTAACCCAACATATTCAGAAGCAGCAGTAGTAGAAAAAGTTCTACGGAACATAGATTGACTTTTAATAGCTGCTGTAGAAAGAGCACCTAAAGCACCGTCATTCAAATTATAGAACTCTAATACTTTCTGTTCTATTATTGTAAATGCTTCTCTTTCTTCACTGTTTAATTCTTCAAATGTAAGAATACCTGATTTAATTTTCCTTGCAATAGTATTTACACATTGTTCTAGAACTTTATAATAATACATATCATCTGTTCTTCCAGAACGAGCGGCGCCGTCGTCATAAAGACCTTGCTTTATTCTATCGGCCATAAATGATTCTAAAACGCCACCAAAATTATCTGAATTTAATGCGAATATTGTAAAAGATGGAATTCCTCTGATAAACACATCTACCAAATAGATGCGGATGATTGCTCTAATTGCACTATCTAAATCTGCTGCATCGGCAGTATTCATTATTTTATCAAATGGAGCTTCTTGAGAACAAAATACATCATAATTCAATCTTTCATCTGGCAAGAGTTGATTTGCTAAATCAGATGCTTTTTGTATCAAATCTTCAAGATTAAAAATTTGTTTACTTGCGGGCTCACAACCATTAACTTCTGGTACGAGAATATTCATAATATCCATCCATCCAGTATATTTTGGTTCTCCGACATAAAAAGGTGGAGGTACCTTATCAGGGAATAATCTACCTAATAAACCACCATAAGTTTCATTATCAAGGAATATAACTTCTGGTTCTTTATATGGGTCATAACCAAAATGGAATGCTGGTGAAATTGCATCTAGATCGATACCATCGGCAATCTTCTCTTCTGTGTTAGAAAGTTCTGGTTCAACTGTAGTATCTGGTATTTCAGGTTCTAAAAATCCTGGTTCATTTTCTACTTCTGGTTCCTCTTGCAAAGTATAATCTACTTTACCGGTGGAAACAACTGTAGAAATTCTTTTAATAAATGCATTCGATATTCTATCGTATAGACGGTCTTTCCCACCAGAACCTTTAGCAAAATAATCTCTAAATTCTGGTTGTAATATCTCTAATTTTACAAATTTTTGATCGTCTGTTGCTTCTAAAATACGATTTGCTAAAAATCTATAAAATGTTTCTATTTGATAAGAATCTTTTACCACATCACTTATTTCTAATGAAGAAATATATTTTTCAATTTGTCCATCAATAATGTTTTTTGTTGTTATGTCGTGTTTTGTAAAAACATATTCTCCTTCTTCTAAAATAGAATCTGGAGGTAATTCACCTGATTTCTCTAGTTTTCTTCTTTCTTTTCTTGCTTCTGCACCTCCCGCCCCAGAAGGACGAGAAGTTTCAACAATTTTTAAATTGTATTCGTTTGTTGGTATAATATTTCCTTCATCATCAGTCATGTTATAATCTAATTGAATTTCATATTCCCAGCCCGGCAAAGCACTTTCATCTCCACTATTTTCCGGATATGAATTATATTTCAATCTTATATCTGCCGAAGAAGTATCTGGATATGTTACTAAATCATATTCTTCTCGTGCATTATAGAAAGTTGTGAATATTTCTCCTTCTGTTTCTACGAATGCTTTATTAAAAGTCGACCATTTAGAAGGAGTATTCTCGCTAGCATTTGCTATTGTTTCACCGTTTATTTTAACTTTTTCACCGTTTAAAATATTTCTCACTATTTCTTGCGCACTATCTTTTGAGATTGAATCTGGTTGTTTTTTTGGATCTTCACTTTTGATAAACAAATCTGAACCAGATAATGCGACTCGAATATTTTGAACCATACCTAACATGGAAGGATTATTTGTTAATTCAAATTCATTTATAAATCCTTCTACATATCGCGAACGATTTGCTATTCTGCTTTTATTGATTAAATCAATAGTATTATAAGCATTTTTAGCATCTCCAAGAGTTGCAAACCCTTCCGGTGTTATAATTGTTTTGAATTCTGGGTTGAGTTCTCTTAATTGTTTTGCCATCCAAGCACCGACTGTTGGAGGAAATCCGCCTTCTGAATAACCAAAAATGGTTTGTTTTCCTCCTAAATCACCACTTAATTCTTCACCATAAATATTAATAGGAACATTATCATTTCCTGGTACTGATCCATCTCCGGTTGGTTTACGAATAGCATCATCGGACCAACTTTCAAAAAAACCTAATTCATTTGCTAATGGAGACCCGAAGAAACGCACCCAAGTATTGTGCCTTTTTAAAGACCTACCTTTCGTATCAGAAAGGATCATATTTAAAACACCAGCCTGTCCAGTAAAGGGATTTATATTATCTAATAAATCATTTAAATGTTTTATTTCTATCTTTTGGAATAAGCTTTCCGTTATACTAGCAGATAAATCAGCCTGCATAGGATCAATAGCCGGGAAAAATCCGTCATTAGCGCATTCCCCTGGTTCTCCAACCAAAGGCGGGAAATTAGCTAGAGGACCGTTCTGTAAATTATTTAATAAATCATTTAAATCTGAAAGTGCTTGTTCTCTAGATTTTGCTAGTTCTTCTCTACATTGTTCAGGTGATAAACCTTTTTCTTGTAGTAGATTACACTTGATTTCGTTTATTCTATTCTTTGCTTCAGGAGGGCATGGGTAGATTGGACGATTTAAATCAAAGCTTCCTAAATTATCTTTTATTTCTTGTAGATTGGGAATAAGCTTTGCAACTGCTGGAAAAAGATTATTAAATGCTGTTCCGTCTCCAAAAACATCGCGAATACATTGTGAATCTGATACAGCAGCTACTTCTTTAGCAAGTTGTAGGGTTTCTTTTGATGGATTTCCTTCTAATAATTGTATTAATTGACCTTGTGTCATCATTAAAGAAACATCTTGTATAAACTTAGCCATTTCATCATTAGCAAGAGTTCTTAAACAATCTGATTCTGGACCGCCAACAGAAGCAAATATGTTTTTTAAGCTGTCATAAAGTTGTTCGTCCGTTGCGTCCGGACACATATTTTCTTTTAAAAGATCTTTAAATTTATCACTTCCATCGATAAGATCTAATAAATTCGCCCCAAGTGTAGATAGAGTATCACATGCTAAAGAAAATAGTTTTTCTAATATTAAAATTATTGCTTTAACAACAATAGCCAATGCTGCTTCTAAAATTGCCTCCAATGCCATTTTAGCCAATTTTTCTAATAAATCTAACGGATTACCAATACCAAACCGAATTAATTTTGGCATTGTAATATCAGGTGTAAATTTACATTCTTCTAAATTAAAATCTAATGTATTTAAAAATGAATCTAATCTTGGATCAAACGCTATTGGAGGAACTGGTTTACAAGGAATATGCTTGATGAAATTAGATACTATCGGTGCTCCAGGAAGTTTATTAATCTGTTCTAATAAAACGTCGGCGCCGACAGCCTGTAATGCGGCATTTCTATAGGCATCAACAATATCTTTTTGTACGTTCCCTAAAGCTGTGCCGTAGGAACCACCAGAGCCTTTCGATTGTGAACCAAATGAAAATTGTCCTGTTTCAGAGCTATAAGAAGTACCAAATAAAGACTGTCCGGGCGCCGAACCTGTAAAAAATATTGAATCTGTAGGATTAGGCGGCTCGGCTTCCGAATCTGTAGAAGATGCCGAACCTGCAATAGACATTGAACCTGTAGGAATTTCCGGAATATAGTTAGGATCCCAAGGAGCAGGTAATGTTTTTAGTTCTTCTTCTAAAGAATCAAAAACGGCTTGTTGTGCTTCAGGTGGTAAACCTATTAAAACACGTTCTACGTGAGCAGTTTCCATAGCATTAAAAGACGCTTCTACCAATGC
>Ga0208019_1000178_pt1 | contig 35421 bp, 42 predicted proteins | sample CB_VirMetaG_5_FD_184540 | JGI IMG/M metagenome (GOLD analysis project Ga0208019, IMG submission 184540) | Freshwater to marine saline gradient viral communities from Chesapeake Bay - CB_1508_1D Viral MetaG (SPAdes) (version 4) | ecosystem: Environmental > Aquatic > Marine > Coastal | place: USA... | reverse complement strand
CTTTGTTACTAACAAATCAGAATTATTGATAAAGTAAAACGGAATAGAGAAGCTTGTAGTGCTTCCGTTCCCGTTGTAACTGACTCTGTATGTGCTGTTTGATACTGTCATTTCATTTCCCCTATAGCGGTCTGATTAAAAAATCTCTTCCCTCTTTGTTAAGTCTTCTCTCTTGCCTTCTAAAGTATCCTGGATTCGCTGCCTCTTGTAACGAGTGAAGAACCAAATAATTGAGAACAGGCCGAATATAAAAAAGATTGGTTGCATTGATTGCAGCAGCAGCCTTAAAAGCTGCATCCCCCCTACCTACTAATAATGGATTCAAAACATTCATTTGATTAAACCCAAACAAAGCCAACTCTTCAGGACTAGATTCCCCATTCTTTACCTTGTGAAGTTGTTTAACAAAAAGCTCGACCCTACCTGGTAGTGGCCCTGCCATTGTCCCTAGTAATGATACCCCAAAACGGTTGACATCGTTAAATATAAAATCCCCAAATATCCCAACTCCACCACCTTGCAAAGCACCAGCAGCTAATGCACCGCCTGGATTCTCTAATGGGTTTATTGGCTCCCTGCCTTTTGCAATCTCTTTCATTGAGTAGGAAATAAATCCAAGCAGGGAAGACATCACAAACAATTCACCTATGCCACCGTATTTCCCAAAACCTGCTTGTTGACCTATAGCTAAATCCCTGCCCCATACCTGAGTAAACATAGAAGCCATGAATCTTTTGAATTGAAACATTGTTCTAAATATTTCGCCCGATGGAGTACCCCTCTTGCCACCGCCTGTAGTGATTGTTCTTGTATATGCGTCTGGTTGAAGAACACCTTGATACAGTCTATCCATTAGGAAAGTTCTAAACTTTTGCGCTGCATTGAAATCAATCTTTTCTATTTCCTTTGGATTTAGATATTTGCGCCCGTCTATCTCGTCAAGCTTTGCACTTCTGATTTTGTCCCAAACTCCAGAACTTATTCCATACTTTTTGAAAAGAATCTTAGTTCCCTTTGGAAGATTTGCATAACTTTGAGATGCCATGCTTGCATAGATATTTGATAAAGCAAGTCCAAGTCCTGCACGTTGTCCGTCAGTCCAGGCATTCATTCCTGTCATTCTCATAAATATGTTTGTCAACTCGTTAAGTTTTCCAGGTATCTCGACGTTATCAAAACGCTCTAGCAAGTCACCCATGATTGCTTCTGGAATAATGCCGATTGATTCCGCAAGTTCCTTCTGTGCTTTTTTTGTTCCGGGTAAAGAATAAACAATATTAGAGATAGGAATAGTGTAGCGTGAGAATGGATCAACACCGTGATACTTCAATTCTGAAGCAGCGACAGCCAAATCACCAAGCTGTGACATTACCACGCCACCCATAAGCCTCTGAGTTTCAAGAGTTCTTGCAATGGATAAAGCTTTCGCCCAAAAACCATCCACAGGGATATTTGCGGAACCGTCTAACTCGTCCATGATCCATTCGAATCTTCCTGCCCTGTTTTTCAGTTGCTCCATTTGATCGAACTTGTTTTGCCTTTTCAGCTTTAAATTGATTCCATCCATTACAGACTTGAAAGCTTGTCTATGGTTTGGCCCTAGAACTTCCATAATTCCAGCAGCCTTTGATCCTTTGATTAGTCCGTTGATAATGCTTGTATGTAAGTCTCCTACTCCATAAGTATTTTGATACTCTACCCAACTTCTTGCATCTTTAAAGTGTAGGCTCCTTGCATGGCTGACTTTTCTACCAATCCCAGAAGGCAATACATTACCGCTTGAAGCTTCGCCAGTGTTTTTAATGAAGTTTCCAGAAACAAAATTCTGATAAACAAAGAGAAGAGCTTGATTGATTTGTTCATCACTCGCACCAGCTCCAAAAGTCTTTTCAAGATCCAGTCTTTCTCTGAGGTATGAAATATAATCTTCAGGAGATGAAGCTTTAATCTTCAGCATGTCGTGAGACTGAGAAGCAATAAAGTCTGAACGCTTGCGAACTATTGCACCGCCTTCGTTCATCATGCGTCTGGTTTCTTCCTGATACTTCAAAACAAGTTCAGCAATCTCAACAATGTCCTTGGGTATCGCTCTAAGTGCATTGGTATCATTCTCACCTAAAGCAAGCAAAGCTTGAGCAAGATAAACTTCTGAATCTCTACTCTGAAACAAATCAAATAACTGTCTTGTTCTCAAATCAGAGACAAAACCACCCATGATTCTTGACACGTTTCTATTTTGGATAGTTTCAATTGATATGCGCCCGTTCTCAGCGTTATCGTAGTTCCCTGTAAGGATTCCATAAACACCTTGGTAAGTGTCGCTTGAGCGTCTAATCTTTTTGTATGCCTCTACTCTTTTCTCAAGACTAATCAATTGCCTTAGTTGCTCTTCCTTAGCTTTTAAGTCATTACCTTCAACTATGTTTTTTACAGCTTCAGCAAGTGCATCTGTGTAGGTTACTTCAGTCTTCTGCATTGCTCTTGTTGTCGCTTTAATTTCTGCGTCCAATTCAGCAATCATACCCTGGGCAATCTCTGGTGTTTTGTTTGGAGCCTCTGCAAGAATCAAGGCTTCGGCTTGCGCTTTATCAGGCCATACGTTAGCGATTTTCTCAAACAAAGCATTGTCTTGTTTTACTGCAAGAACAACACGCTTCATTCTCTCCATTTCTTTTCTAACACCTTCAGGAGAAACAGTATCATAGTAGACTTGTGTAGGGTCTGTTGTGTCTAGGTCTAGTTTGTAGATATTCGGATCATTCGGATCAAACGTGCCTATGTTGTCTATTGATTTGATTTGAGTGGGTTCGAAGGCAACATATTGATTTATCCTCTCTTTTTTTGGTGCATCAACTTTTGTATCTTTGATTATAATTCCATCATAACCTTCAGAAATTAGCTTATTTCTATACTCTTTCATCAATTGAACTTCAGGCTTATATCCTGCAAATGATGGAGAATCGACAACTCTATAGAATTTTTCTAATTCCTCTTTTAACTTATCCCAAGATTCCCTTTTTGCTCTCTTACCATTTTTTGTTTTAATGAAGTCAGTTTCAAAAACTTTTGGGTTTTTTAGAGATAGGTAATTCTCGTATAACCTCCCATCTCTAGGGAATGACCTATATATTTTTTCCTTTTTATACTTAGAAGCAGTTTTTTTATTTTCGGTTAAAAATATTCCTAAACTTCTAGTTAAAAATTTATCCTCCTTAAACTTCCTTGCTCTTGGTATTTCAAAGGCTTCTATATTTTCTACAGGACTCCCATGATAAACAACAAGAGGCTTACCATCTTCATCAACTACTTTGGAATCGCCGAACCAGTTTTTGAATTCTGGGGATTCTGTGTCCATTCTAAGGACTTGAGGCTCTGGATTGCGATACATTGATTCAGAAATACTAAAATCTTTGTTTTTACCTTTGTTTTCTACAAAACCAAAACGATTATAAAATTCCTTCAATCTTGAAACGCTCGATGCTCCAAAGTCTTTAGATGGACTTAGTACAATTCTTTTTCCTTCTTGGTCTGCCTTAGTTATAAGGTTTTCCATGTATAAAGTTCCAAGACCTTCACCCCTCCTAGATTTAGGGACTACTATTTTTGCAAGCACAATTTCATCAGGTCTCTCAATCAATGATACATCTAAGTCATCAAATTCAGGAGAATCTAAATCTAGTTTTAAATCAGCTAATCCTTCCCTCTGCAATCCATCATATCGACCACGGATAAAGTCTCTAAAGATAACTCCTGTGTCTTGCTTACCCATTGCACGAAGGATTGAATCATAAGCATTCTGAAAGAAGTTCTTGATTGATTGCCATACTCCACCAACCTCAGGATTCAATTGTCTTGGATCAAAAGTCCGATCAACCATTGTTTCCGCAAAGTATTCATCAAGATTGAAGTATCTATAGTTCTCGTCGTTAGCAAGAAGCCTTACGCCGTCTCTAACTTTCTGAAGCTTGTTAGGAAATTGCTCTTTCCAGTTCGGGAACTGATTCAAAAACTTACGGTAATCGTTCCCTAGAAGCTCTCTTTTTACATTACCATCTGCACCAATGAACGGTTCAAAGTATGGATTTAAGTCAACAAACTTTTGTCTTGCTTTCTTAAATTCAATTTCAACGGCTTTGACAGAATCATCAGGCAAATACTGGGAAAGACTGTGCCAGAATTCATGAATAAAAGTTCTATCGAATCTCTTTTGTGAAATAGCTTTGTTGAATATTTGAATGGTTCTTCTTCGGAAGTCTGGTATAAATTGCCCTTGAAACTCTCCAGGTATACCAATCTCAACCGCTAGATTTTCCATGTACTTTGGATTCATTCTTTCAAGAAAATCAATTGTGGCTTTCTTTTCAGAATCAGGAATTTCAGAGGCTTTGATTTCATCAAGAAGAGTATCTGGTGCTTTCTCTATTTCAATACCTTCAGGCTCTACCTCTTCCAAACTATCAACAATCTTGGAAACTCTTTCTTCTCTCTCTTTGATTGCCTTGTCAAAGTATTCAACGTCCAACTCATCAGGCATCTTGGAAACATTCTCTTCAATCTCAATGGCAGCTTTTTCACTAGCCTTGTCATTGAATGATTCTTGAACTCTCTTGTTAAGTTCTTGGCCTGAGATCTTACCTTCTCCAAATTCAAACACTGAAGAAATATCAATTGGCCTGTTCTCTTTAACTTGATTAACCGCAATCTCAAAAGCTTTGGATTTTATCTCAGGACTTGCATTTGCAATTTTGTCTAAAATACTCGCATTCTGAGAATAGATGCTTCTATCAGCATTGAAAGCTTCAAGGGCTTCTCTTTCTTTTTTCAAGTCTCCAGTCAAATCATCAGTCTTTGATTGCATCACTTGAGCAACCGAGTCAATTGATACTCTGTCTGGATTCAATGTCTTTGGATCGGCAATAACAGAATCAGGAGCAACACTAGAATCTAAAGTGTTTCGATATGCCTGTTGGCTAACATCGTCTAAATTTTTCCAAACAGCTTCCCTAAACTCATTATCGAAAATCCAAGGAGACAAAGTACCATCTTCTCTAATTGCTGAAATCTCAGAAGGTAGTCCTTCCCTTAGTGGCTGAGTCGGTTCTTGAAGCTGTGTTGCTCTCTTCAAGTTATCTATTCTCGACATTGCCACAAAAAATTCATCAGGCTGTAAATCAGGCTTTTCAAGAATTGATATAACCTCTGCCAACTCTCCATAAAATTTACCATCAATCTGCTTTCTAATTTCTGGTAAATCATTGAGCATACTTTTTGCCCGCGTTTCCCATTCAGGCATAAATTCCTTGAACCCTTCTTTTCCAAGAGTCTTTCCAAGAAAACTTGTTTCAATGAAGTCACCTAATGCACCAACTCCAGGGCCAAGTATCCCACCTGCGATAGCACCAAAAGAAACATTGGCAAGGGAATCCATCATTGTATAGTCATCACCTAATTGCTTGAGATTAGAAGCAAGCAAAGGCTCCATCAATGCAGCACCAAGAGTACCTTCAGCAGCCCCCATCTGGGCACGTATTGCAGCCCTTCCAAGAATTCCCTCTGTCATTGCAAGCCTACTTGTAAGCCTAGCAGTAAGAATGGGAACTGGAGTAAACATAAAAGGAATTGCAGCAGGATCAGCCATTGCACCAACGAAACCGCCAGCTAAAGCAGCAACGCTTGAGCCTGTACCACCACGATTGATGATGGACATATACTTTTGTTGATTGCGTTTTCTTTGAATCATCAAGTCAAGAGTTGCCCTTGATACACCTTCAACGGGAACATCAAAAGAAAGTCCTGCATTCTTCACATGTTGTAGAGCTGTGTCATGGTCAAACATGGGGGAGTCAGGAGCAGATAGCCCGTAAGTGCTTTGGCCTGTTAAACCTGTATTGATTGCACCAGACCAAGCCAGGCCAGACTCATAAGCTAAATTAAGACCAGCAGCAGAAACCTCGCCAAGACTTGATTGAAAGTCTGAAACGTCTACTTCTTGAGTAGGGGATATAACATCACCAGCAAAGATCATTCTAAACCATACCTTGAGCCTGAAATTTCTTCACGATAGATTTGCTGCATGTATTCCTCTGCTTCCTTTCTATAACTCTTTCTCTTGTTCAATCTAAGAGTATTAAAATCGTCCCAAGACTTCACAATCTTGTTTCCTTCTTTGTCTCTTAGTGGCTTGTATACTCCTGCGTCTGTTCTAATCACAAGTTGCAAACCTTTCTCACCAGAAACAGGAACCCACGTAGAAGACTTCAAAGCTTGCTCTTTTGTAAATTCTTTCAATTTCTCTTTGTCGTACACTGAAAAGTTATCAGTAAACAAACTAACCCCATCAGATAGAATCTTGTCTATCATTGGCTGGAGTTGCCCTATTGTATTTTTTTCAAACTTTCTGGGTATTCTCAAGGATGGATTTGTCTTGAACTGAGTAAAGGCATAATCTTTGTCGATCATGGATTCAATCGCTTTTTCAACGCCTTCATTTCCAGCCGTGAATGAGTCATACCAAGTATTATTACCTTTGTTCTGAATCGCAAGAATACCAGCATATCTTTCAATGTACTTTCGATAAACCTGCTCAACCTGTGGGCCGTTTGCTTGAGAATTTAAAGACATTGCAAAGTTCTGAAAACTTTCACTGGATTGTATTGCATCAGCAATTGTCTGCCTCTGGTCTTTGTTGTCCTTAAATATCTCATTAGTTGAAATACTGTCATATTGAGCAAGTGCAGTCCTTGCGTTTACATCAGAAATAGAAGTAAGGATTTTTCCAACGTCAGGGAATGAAGGATTGCTTGAAATCTGCTTGAACACTTGAGGCCAATAATCCCCTGATTGAAGCTTTAAACGATCCAAATGGAGTAAGTATTCGGGTGGGTTTTTCTCAAGTAATGAATTTCCTTGTTGAATTAAAGACTCTTCAATTTTAGGAGTAAGCAACTTTGCATCGGTTCTACCAAGATAAGCTTGCTGGCCCTTCATCCTTTGTGCATATTGCTGAAAAGCTATAGCCTTTTGATTTCCTTCTGGAGCTGTTAGCCATGCTCTCTCTAATTCTTCGGACTTTGGATCAAAGCGAGAAACTAAACCAACTGGATTTTCCTCTATCATTCTGGCTTTGTCTTGCGCTGCGTTTTCTAGTTTCGTGAAGTATTCTTGCTTCTTCGCATAATTAACATCACCCTTTTTCGGCTTGAAGTTTTCAATATATGATTCTGTTTCAACAGGTGATAATTGCTGGATATTAAAAAAGGCATCTTGAAATTGCTCAGCGGTTTTAAAGTTCAGGTATTTATCTTCCCAAGTCTTAGGAAATGCGGCCTTAAACTGCTCAATACTAGGTCTAATATCAGGTGGTAATCCGTCTTCCATTTGAGCGATTGAATTATCAATTTCTCTTTTAAATCCCTCGTTATTACTAACCATGTTTCCACGGTTTACGCTCAATGCCTTATTCCTAATAGCTTGCACCTGCTTAGGATCAAGTGCTCTAGCCCATGCTGGCAACTCTTGCCCTTGCTTGGTTTGCTCAACAACAGCATCAGGATTAAACTCTGCCATTCTCATTCCAGCAGAATAGCCCATAGCATTTATGTACTGGTCTTTCATCTTCTGCTTAGTGCCTTCTGGCAGGTCTTGAGAATCAATCAACTCTTGGAACTCAGCAGACTTTACACCGAACAAATTCGGATCTTGATAGACTTGTGTATTGAAGTTTTCGCCTGTTTTGGTGAGGCTTCCCTGGATAAACTCCAAGTTCTTGTTAAACTCAAATTGTTGAGCCCTAATCAAAAAACTTTTCTTTGCTCTTCTTTGTGCGTCTTTTAAAGCTATCTTTTCAGCTTGATTAGATGCATTGCTTATCAATTCATCATATCTGGAGTCAAAATCATCTGACATTTGTTTAGTGAATCCAGTAGCGGAACCAGTAGCCTCTAGTTCCTTTTGTCGCATGAAGTCAGTGAAATCCACTTCAAGCTGACTGGACTTCTCCATTGCTCGGAGTTTCCCGTCCCTGTCTTCTTTCTGCTTTAAAATCATTGCAGCATTACCAAGAGCACTCCCGATCATCTGTGTTCTTTCGCCTGTCGTGTCTTGAACTAATGGCACATTGAGATTGGTAATCTCTTGTTGTGGCTGAAGTCTAGTGCTTCTTTGTGCGCCTGGAGCATTGATTCTTGATTGATATGTAGGGATTCTAGGCATTATCTTCCCTTTTTGTATTGGTAATAACCACCAAGCAACTGAGTAGCTGCACCCATTGTTCCTGCTCGTCTTGCGCTTGTTGCGCTTGCTTGCAGATTTGCAGCACCAGCAGTACCCAATGCTCTAGCAGTCTGGGCGTTTATCTCTGCTTGTTCTGCGCTCATTCTAAGATTCTGGGCTTCTTGCTCGATGTTCCTTGCTTCCATGATTCCCTGATAACGGATATTGAGAGCATCTCTTTCAGCTTCCATTAAGCTTTGATCCAAAAGCATCTGTCCTGAGAAAGTATCAGCAGTACCAGCCTGAATCATTGCGCCACGTTGAGCAGCTAGAATCTGTCGGGCTTGTCTTCTTTGAGTATCTTCATTTGCACCAGTAGCAGCCATGACAGACTGAGCATCAAGTTCTGCAAGTTTGGCATTAAACAAATCAGTTTGGACTTGTCTTTCGTAGTTTCTCGCTTCTGCTTCTGACTGTCTTTGTGCAATCTGAGCTTGAGCCTGATATTGTCTTGCTTGCGCTTTGCCTTGTTGGTAAGACCCGTAAGCACTGACAGCAGTAGAAGCAAGTAAAAGTTGAGGAACTCCCATTACTTCACCACCTTTGAATACATCAATACATCAGACTTGTTTTGATTATAACACCTCAGAATCCCGTCTGGAGTAAAACCTAACAGTGTCATCCACTTGTGCCCCTCTTTAAAATCCATATCAACGATAGATTCCAGCCTATGCACTCCATGCTCTTGAGCTTCTTCAATCATGTTCTTTGCTTCTCTTGTGATGCAAACCATGTGATCACCTGAGTCTTTTCCCATCACTGACCAAACTTCTCCACGCCAAGGGGACAGATTCAAAAGACCCATGCAAGCAATGATTTTATTTCTGATCCGAATTGTTTGTGGCTTCACCACTTGATTGAAACTCTCTGCTTGTTTGTAAGCTTCCAAGCACTCTTCCTTAGTGGTTCCGTCAAGCTTAAAACTCTGGCTTTCGTGGACTTCCATCTCAAGAATATGTTCTGCCTTAAATCTCTCAAAAGAATACATTATCTATCTATCCTGAGTGTGTAGCTGTGGCATTATTGCAATCAGAGTAAATGGTGCAGGATCAGAACTTTCAAACTTCAATCTTGCTTTCTTCTCTGAGTTTCCAGGCCACAATAAAAACAAATCACCAGTGAACAAAGGTATCCCTTCATCAAAGTTATCTTGAAAGGTTCTTGTATCGGCTGTGTCTTGTGTCCCACCTTCAGGCCCATACTTTAACCCAATAGTTCTATAGAGTCTTACAGTCACATTATTAACTCTTTTTGTCTTGCCTTGGCTTGTTCCATCGGCTGCACCTGCATCAACTCTCATTGTTGTTAGAATGGCACTATAACCAAGACCAATAATGATGTTACTACTTGGCTCATCAAGAGTTATTGCACCACTGGATACGGTTTCATCGGGTAAAGTTGCGCCGTCTGCCCAAATCTTTACAGTTTCGCCCTCTAAGTGAGAAAGCCCACTAATAGAAGTTACTGTTCTTCTGACAAAACCACCGCTTGTATAAACATCAAAATTAGTGGTATCCAATCCGTCAATTTCAAAGGTAGTAGTGCTCAATACTGTGACTGTCCAGTTTCCATTGATTTCTGTTAGCCCTTCAACATTGTAAATTTTAACAGTTTGACCAGTTGATAATCCATGTGCGCTTGAAGTAGTTACCACGCAAGGGTTTGCATTTGTTGCACCTGAAATTGTTGTCGCTGTGTAGCTTAGACTTAATCCAGAATCGACAAACCAGGCATCCTCGCTCAATGCTGAACTAGAAAACTTTTGATCCAAATACTCAATATAGCGAGTAGTCGAACCGTCAATAGTTCTACTGACAATCAAATAAAGTTCATCAGATCTACCATCAGGAGTAGGAATCACGGCGATACTTTCCACAACAACATCAGAACCACCAATAACATGCTTTGCCCATGCTGTAACGTCCTGACTTTGATTGTATGTGCAAGAAATCAAAACACCATCAGATCGAACAAACCAAATGATTCTGTCTGGATTCTGCTGATAAGCACTCGAAATCAATCCACCCTCTGTAATGTGCTCTGCCAGAATATTCAATTCATTCTCTCGATATTGTTCCGATTCAAAAGAGAATTGAAACTGTGTAAAGTTCAATCCGGAAGCATCAATGAAAAGAGTAGAATCGTTTATCTTAATAGGCTTAATTGGTCTGCTTCCAAGTTGACTTTGTTGACTCACTTGGCTGTTTGTTGGCCCAAATGTTTCACTTGTGGTTATCTCGCTGACTGCAAACTCTGCTCCCGTTGTTCCTGCAAGTAATGAATCACCTGGAGAAAGCCATTCAATATCATTGATGCGATCCGAATTTAATCGAACAGTAAATGCACTCTCTGTAGTAACCTCGCCAAAATCGGTAGCTCTAAAGTTCTCAAAGTCTCCAACAACAGAGAAGTCAATCTCTTGACCCTTGGCAAAACAAAGCCTCTCACGAAAGAAACTAACCTTTTCAGGGAAGCCATTCTCGATAGAAAACTTGCCTAATGCCCAACGAGTTGAAGCATTTGATGCACCAACCACCCCAGAAGGAAGCCTGTCAATAACAGTAGCAGTGACCGAAGTAGTGCTTGAGAAAGCGGTAATTTTGACGACTCCTGCACCATAGTCTCTATAAGTCCACTTAACCCCATCTGGCCCATCTGACTGCTCCCCTTCTGTATGCACTGGTCTAACCACTTCTGACTTAGTGCCAAGTGTACTTGTGCCTCCTGAAGTATAAGTGGTGTAATGTGTGCTATCTTCATTCTTCAATTCAAATGTAGTGCTAGTCACCGCTTGAATCTCAAAAACTCTATCATTTAATTCTGTCATCCCACCAACGGAAGCAATACGAACAAAATCACCGTTGGAATATCCATGCGCTCCTGAAGTTGTAACGACAGCAGGGTCCTGCTTAGTTATACCTGTAATTGTCTTTGCGCTGTATTCTGAACCACCATTAACAAAAGCCTCATAGTTTTTACCATCAGACTTTGCTCTGTCACCCTTGGCATAAAAAGCGTTGGTCTGCCAGGGTTCTACATCAATGATGCTTTGCTCTTGCAAATAGACAAGACTCCCAACCATGTCCGCAGTAAACAAAGCAGAGCCAGCAGTCAAAGTAACTGAGCCTGTTTCAGCACTCGCATAGATTGTATTCGTCCCTGTGTTCAGCCTTTGAAATGGTCCACCTGTAGGATCAAGCTGAGCAATTGAAAAAGTCGTTGCACTTGTTCTTGTGAGTTTCTGGATCGGGTAACTTGGATGCACCAAATACATAACATCACCAGATTGAACATAGTCAATTCTAAAAATGTTGTCCGAATCAAACAAGTCTGCTTGATCGTAAACTGTAGCAATCTCAGAAGCAGTGATATAACCACGGTTTGTGTAGAACCTCATGTATTGATCGCCAACCTCAATAATATAGTTGGTATCTCTTGAGACTCTGAAGGGAATCAATGCAGTTCTATTTCCAGCGGTTTTGACCGACTGAATGAACTTTGTTCCGGGTCTTTTAAATGCTGGCCCTTGAACAGTTGCAAGCATGTTCTGCATTTCATAGCAACCATTACTGTACTTGTTTATATCCACCCTTCCCTCAAGAAGTGGAGATAGTTCACCTGCATTAAAACTGGTTTGAATTGGACTAGCTTTGGGCATTACAACCTCATCATAGTCCAGGAAGTATCAGCTTGCATTTGTGCTGGTCTTTCAATTGCATTTGCCCTGATTGCAAGGCTAATGGAAGTCTGAAAGTCTGCTCTCAAGCTCTCCTTTTTTGTGTTTGATTGCGTTATCAGTTCGCAAGCTTCGAACGCTAAGTTGTCAGCAAAAGCTCTAACAAAAGCAGAATCAAAATCACCTGCTTCTTCAAAGTCTTTTACGTAGACAATCTTGATAGGGCCAGTCTCGTTTATAAGAATCTTTCGACCCTCTACAAGGTATTGGCTTTGTGGATAGGAGTTGTAAAAGTTTAAGTTTGGATCGTCTTCCTGATTCTCAACGCTGATTAACTGTAGGCAGTCAGTCGGCAATTGAAATTCAGTTGTGTAACCCCAGGAAGGTGTGCTTGTCAGTGAAGCAAGCTGTGCCCTTCCTTTTGAGAATGCCCAACGGAATTGACGCAATAAACCCTGTCTTACAATGTCATAGATTGCAGACATGGTTCTTGCCCTTGGATTGTTTTCGTCCAAGTCAGCTATCGTTTCTTGCCCTAGTTTGACTAGAGCCATATTGACGATGTCAACTTTACTTGTGCCAGCCATTAGCTAGGGAAGTCGTTTTGCTTAATATAGATGATGATGTTCTCAAGACCTTTGATAAGATCATTCATGCTGTCAGTGTCAGCGTAGACAGAATCATCATACGATATTTCAACATTACTAGAAGTTGTTGAGGTGTTTGCATCAACGTCTTCATAATTTTCGCCAAGATCTAAACCTCTGTATTGAGTTGCCATTTTATCCCCTTATAAGGAAAGAGAGTCCACCCCCGAAAGGGCAGACTCAAATTGATTTACAGTTGAACCGCAGTGATGAAACCAAAAACCTTAGTAGTGTCTGGAATAGTTCCAGCTTCCACCTTTGCCTGGATCACCACAGGATTGATCGAATCAATCACACGAACCATCCCATCACCTGCATCCATGAATGCAGTACCAGCAGAAGAAACATCCAAGGCAGCAGCAAAAGCGTCCTCATCAGCAGGAACAGCAGTACCGTCAGGCTCAGTATATCCAGTGTGACCAACGTCCAAAGTTCTGCTTGCACCAAAAGCATCAAACTTAACTTTGGACAACCCTGTTTGAATCGCCCATCTTCCGGCAGGAAGTTGAGTAAGATTCAATAGAGAGTTTGCATCACCTGCACCACTCTGAGTGAAAGAGAACTTGAGAACTCTAACTTTCCCAGTGTACTCGTCCCCAGGTTGGATAGCAGGTGGATCGGTAATCAATTCAGCGTATTCAGTCGAATTTTGTGTAGTAACAGCCATTTTCTGTTCCCCCTATTAACTACCGTAACAAACGATTTGAACTACTTTTTCCTCTTCGGTTCGAGTAGCTCCCACCATATTGCTTGCGTAAATTTGAGTTGAATAGTTCTTTGTTGGGATAATGTCCATCTTGCCTTCAATGTCTTTGTAAAGACCTAAAGCAACACCAGACTTTGCCCACATTGGAACCAAGAAATCAGAAGATCCGTCAATCAAACCGGAGTTTGCATCTGGATACCGGGAAGCATTCTGCCATTGAACATGCTTGAAGGTGATGCCCATAAAGGACTTCAATCTTCCATTTTCAATAACTGCGGTCTGTCGGTAGTCAGACTTGAGAACTTCAATTTCTTTCAACAGTTCTTTGTTTTGTCGTGCAGTGATTGCACAATAAAGCATATCTTCTTCATCAACATCATTGCCGAGAAAAATCTCAACTCCTGCCTTCAGCTTGGCTACGTTCAAACCTGAGTTTGCCCCACCAGTTGCCAATGGCACGATGTTGTTAGAATCGAAAGAAGTAGTGCTTCCACCCTTAACACCAGTCTTCGAAGTTGCAAACATGGCTGCAAGGATTCGATCATCACAAGCACGCTTCAAACCAGCAACGAAAGCACGAAGAACATTAGATTTTGGGTCATACGGACCAGAAACCTTGATTACATCGTCCCAGTCAAACAGGTCAGACAGTTGATAGGCAGTTGGCTCATACCATCTACGATCATAATCGACGTTACTGTATACGGTGTCACTGTTTCGGCTTGTCTTCTTTTGAGCTGTTAAAGCTCCGATAATTGTTACAGGACTTGAAAGATCACCTTCAATACCTGATTCAATCTCGACACAATCCATCAAACGAGAGTCCATAGCCTGAGCTGCTAGACGCAAGTTTGCCTGGAATTGAGTCACCATTAAATTGGTAATATTTTGACTCATTTTTCCCCTCCAGGGATTAAACTAATACAAATTGACTTTGGTTTTAGCTTGTCCCGTCTGGGGGCTGTGAATGAACTGGAAGTGGGCCTGACTGGTTATCCACCGAACTTGTTCACCTTATATTGTGAACTCATTGTGAATAAATGTCAACAGCAAAAAGAAAAGCCCCCCGAAGGAGGCTAAACTCTAAATGCGCTCTAGTAAAAAAGGATTGACTTATATTATCCCAAAGCGACCATCTTTACAAGCTGGGAATGCTTTTCAATTGCCTTGGTATCTCCTGCCTGGATTCTCTTCATAAATTCTGTGTCATTCATTAAAGATTCAAGCTGCGCTTGCGCTCCTTGTGGCGTGTATTGCTGATTGCTGTTAAGCGGATTCCCTTTAAACTCATGTTCTCCAAACCGCTCACCAGCTCTCGCAAAAAGCTCCATCGTCTTTTTGTGTCCAAGAACTTGTTCAAGGCTGTTAATATCTTCCTCAGATACTCCGAACTCTTTTGCACCATGTCTGGCAAGGGATAGATTCTTGTCGTAATTCTGCCCCCACTCCTGCTTCAACTCTGATTTACTAACCTCTAAAGCCTGGGCTTCTGCTTCCTGCATTGCTTGCTCTTGAGATTGCGCCCATTCAAAGATTGCCTTGCTTTGATCCACTGATAAACCAGTTTTGTGGGATAACTCTCCAAAGTTCTTCCCAAACTCGGTTACTTGACCTTCTTTTGTTTTTAGAAACTCATAACCTTCAGGGCTTTCAGGTCTGCCTAACTTGTCATAGATTGGCGCAAGTGTTTCCTCGTTCAGTTCATCAGGCCACCTCAAAAGCTTGTCCTTTGGTGCGCCTAGAAACTTCTCAGCTTCTCGGTAACTCTTAACCGCTTGCTCTGCACTCTTGAGCCCTTTAGCCTCAACAAAGCCCTTCAAATCTCCATCTTCAAATGAATCAAACCAGCTTTGTGGTGCTTGTACTGGTTCTGTTGGTGTTTCAGGGGTAGCCTCTGCTACTTGTCCTTCTACTTCCATTTTCTCGCCTCCTGTTCTTGCGCTTGAATCATTAACTCAAGTTGTGCAAGATTAACATTCATGTACTTCAATATATGCAACATTACTTCCCGTCTGCCTTCCATTCGGGCTGTTGCAATTGGATCAACTTTTTTAGAATCATCTGATTGAGTGGTTGATTGAAGCAAATAACAAAAGTCTGCCAAGTCTGACTTAACAATCCTTGCACTCTCATTCGACGCATCAAATAAGGATTGATACGCTGATATTATCTTCTTCTTTTCTTCCACTATGCCTTCTCGATCGTAACAACAACCTTGAAAGCATCCTCTCTCACTGCGTTAGGAAAAACACCTTTGGCTGCACCTGAAGCAAGACCAGCAATTTCCAGGAATTTCTCTGTTCCCTTGCTTATGTCATACCAAGTGCAAACTCCTGTACTGCTTGCCTTTGGTGCTTCTACTTTCTTGACTGTCTTTTTCTTTGTGGTTTTCTTTTCTGACATTATTCAACTCCTAATATCGCATCTGGCTCCATAACTTCCATCTGTTGTGCTTGTGCTAAATCCTTCGCAGCACTCGCAGCAATTGGGGCAGCTTGTAGCATTTGCTGCATTTCCATGTCTTCATTCTTTGCTTGTCTGTATTGCTCCATCTCTTCTTCAGACTTCAAGAGTCTAGCTGGCATTCCGTAAATGTTCGCAAGTTCTCTCACTGATTCCTCTGCTTTGATTAGTGCAGCAACATCAGGATCAATCTCAGCCAATGGTGCAGCAGCCTCAAGAGTTCTCAAGATTGCTATTCCTTCTTCGGATTTCGCTGCTTTGGCTAGTGGGCTCTGATATTCCACCTCATACTCTGCGCCCATTTCGAGCAATTCTTCAGGAGGTTCAGGTAAAACTCCAAGCATATCAAGAATGTCCAACTCTCTTGGAATCAATGGCCCAAAGAACTCCGCTTGCATTCTTGAGTATACGGGGCCAAGTAACACACCCTTCTCTTGCGCTCTTTGCATCACTTCGGTTGCCGTCATCTGTGGGCCTTCCACAAGGATTTGAAACAAGTTCACAAGAAAAGAATTATTGATAGACTGTCGCCTTTGATTCTCAAGTTCCAAAGCAATTGGAAGGTTTGCACCAGTGAGCAATGGCTTCACAACATCATTCCCCATTGAATCAATACCGCCATAATTGATAGCACCAGGGTACATTTTCAATCCAATGTTCAAGTCTTCACTAGCAATCAATGGAGGTTCAACCGCATTGTGTCCAGCTCTTAGATTTGTCTTGCCCATCTGATTGACTGTTTTAATGTCTGGAAAGCATTCCATAGCTACGGATCGACCATAAGTCTCTTGACTGGCTACAGAATAGCGAGCAATTGAGTAAGGCATTGTCCTGTAGCCACCCTCAGACAGAATGCGCTTTGTGTCATTGCAACCACGTAGGACGTAATAAGAACGCCAAGCCATACCCTTAAAGTCAGAACGCCCTTCTTCCCTTTCCTGATTCGGATAGACTGCGTGAATGATTTCCCATTCTTTCATGCCGTCTTTCTTCAAGTCCTTCAAGACCATATCAGGTAAAGCATCTTCCCCGAACTGCTCAAGCATCTGGCGTGAGGTAATCTTGTATCGACGATGAACTAAATTGATTCTTCTAAATTCATCAGTGAGCCAGTACATACCCTCAAGACCGCAACTTGTATAAACTGGGCCCTTCCCAATATCGTAGCCAGTGAACATCACACCGTTACCAAAAGCCCCCAAGTCGAGGTAGACTTCATTGGTAGTGGTTCCGAAGTTGCTCATTGCCCGATACCGAAAAGAGAACAGAAGTTCATTCAAAGTATCAAGATACTCTTTGATTGCTTGGCTTGCCTCTTGTCGTTTAGCAAGGATAAGCTTGTGCCAGATTTGATTGGCTGGAGTCATGAGAGAAGACATCGAAGCTGCAAAGCGATTGTTTGCAATGATTGCAGTAGAGTCGAAAATCTTCTGATTGACTCTCTCACCTTGCGTTCTTGTGCTTTGGAAATAGTTCTGCCTTGGTGCAACGTATTCGGCTACGTCCTGCCAATGGCTATCGAAGTTGGTTCTCTGAGTCTCCAAGTGTCCCTGGAGGCTGATAATCTTGTCAGCGTTCATCACGCCCCCTTTTTATGTCATGACTCTTGCAACCCAAGAATCAAGACCAGTTGAGCCTGTTCCTGTCTTTACTGCTCTGAGTCTTCCTTGTGGGCAGAAAAACCCAAGCATGTCATTATCGCTGAGACTGGATACATCAACATCAACCCAGCGGTCAGTAGACCCATCAGTATCAGCCAAATACTGAAGCTTGAGAGTGTCACCACCCCACGCAGTAGACGCATGAGCATAGAATTTCCCTTGTCCTCCAGGCCATTCTACAGACCCGGCTGCCGTTCCATTTGTAACAATTTGTGCAATGAAGCTCATTATTCCCCCAAAAGTTGCTTTGATACTGTTTGAATTTGACTTGATCCTAGTCCACCAGACTTGCCAGCGATAATGCTTGCCAGTCTTCCCTTCCTTTGTCTTGCTCGATCCATTGATTCTTGCTTGACTAGTTCCTCCCTGCGCCTAACCTCTTTACTCATATCCTCTCGCTCTTCAACGACAGGAGCTTCAATCGGTGCAGGTGGTGGAAGCATTGGCAATTGTGGCTGTTGTGGTTCACCAAAGAAAAAGCTGGTCACTTTGCGCACAACCTTCTTCCCAGCTCTCGGACTCCATCTATAGTTATTTGCTGATTTCATAAGTTCCCCTATACAATCATAATGTTTTTTATGCTAATCGTCTAAGACTAAAAGCGGTTCATCATCTGTTTTGCTCTTGCGCTTTCTCTTTTTCTTCATGAATGGATTCTCTCCAGCACAAGTAAACCAATGCCCACCGACCATAAATTGACTGTCCTTCACAACCTGAACATGGTCAGGATTGACCAGGACTTCTGTCTCTTCGTCTGGACTGAATTCAAAATGTTCTAAAATCTTCACTGTCTGCATTACATTCCCCACGGATCATAAGTCCCCTGCACTTTCCTCGGTAGGTTTCCCGGCCTTCTCTTCAATCGTCTTGCACCCTCGCAAGCATATCGCAAAGCATCAATGACATGATTGTGCTTGTCTTCGAGAACGCTTGTTACTTGGTCTGTATCAGGGTCTACTTTATAAGAGTAATTGGTCAACTCGTCAATCGTGTGCTGGCATCTCGGATGAACGACAATATCAAAAGACTTTAGGAATTCTACGCCATCTTCAAGACTTCCTTTGCCTTTAATTGCTGGCTGAATCTTTGGGAAACCGTGCTTTCTCAAGTGTGAAACTGTCTCAGGTCTTGCACTGTCTGCAACGATAGGCCACTTTTCGGACTCTGGAATCGTTAGAAACAGTTCAGGAGTATCAATAATCTCACAACCCACTTGATAGGCTTCATGATCGACAAACAATGTTCTGCCTTCAAGGTAGCATCTGATAAGAACTGTCGGATCAACCGCAAAGCCCCAGTCGGCTCCGAACTTGAAGAAGGCATCTTTTGGGGTTTCAAACTCTTCGACTCTCCAATTCTTAAAGACACGGGATTCTGAGTTGAGATTATAAGAACCGAGCCAAACATGTCGGTACTTGTCAATGTCCCTTGATCTGTCATACTCCATTTCCTTTCTCAGCACATCAGGAAGCCAAGGATTATCATTGTAGTTCGCTTCGATGATAATTAGATTCTCTGGAGGTTTTTCGCAACGTAAGAAGGCATCAACCGCATCCGTATCTTTCCTTGGATTCCAGCTAAACCAAAGTTCTGAGTTTGGCTTTCTGATTGTCGGACGCAATAAGTCTAAGCTTCTCTGGCTCAATGTCTGAGCTTCTTCAACCCAAGCACAATCGAAACCTTCAAGGGACTTGATAGAGTCTGCTGTGTGATTCTGCATCCCCTGGAAGATAATAATTCCCTTGCCTCGCTTGCTTTTGATTTGCTGATCCTGAATGTCAAACAGGTCTTGGAAGTTGTTCTCGATGATCTTATCAACTATCAACTGCCTCACTGAGAGCTTGATAGACTTTTGAATTTCTCTAATGCCTACTGTTTTCCTGTTCGGATCTTGAGCGTGAAGGATTGAAACCAGATTGGCAAACGTGTGAGACTTCGCAGAACCTCTACCGCCATGGATTGCTTTGTATCTCGCTGGCTTGAATAAAGGCTTGGCGTATTTTGGAAGGTTTACTTTAGTCCTCGTCATCAGGCTCTATGAAGTCAATGTCTATACCTGATACTGAAACATCATGCTCGTGTCTTTCTGGGCTGTAAGCTCCACGAATCTTGCAAAGCTTGTCATAGAATGAAGCGGCAGCAGACCTATCTCGTGCCTCTCTGGACTCTTGATACATTTCCTTGCCTTGCTCGATTAACCACTCAAGGGTTAACTCGTTCTTTTTCTCCGCTTTTTCCCGTAGTTCTTCAATTCTAGTCTGAATATTATCATTTATTATCAGCCTCGCTGCATTGGGTGTCGCATTTGCTTTACTGTAGCCAGCGTCAATGTATGCTTGAGTCTGGTTCTTACCTCTTGCTATTCCCTGACAAAAAAGCTCATGTCTTTGATTTGCTAAACGTGCCATACCAAAATTATACCACAAAAGAAAAACCCCGGGCGATCCATTCCAACCAATCAACCCAGGGCCACTGCAAGAAAGTAGAAAGAAAAGGTTCTTTGTACTATTCCGTTAGTCTATCAAATATTACGATTTTGTATAGGGGTATTTAAAAAATTCTTTTATTGCCCCCCTTTCCCCCTTCTCAAAAGCCAATTCAACCAACGTTAACAAAAGAGTTTTGTAATTTGTGGGTTTTTTGTGAGAAATTTGTGACCCTCAATCCCTTTGGTAGAGCTGTTCTCCGATAGGTTTAACAAATTACTGAGAAAAAACTGACAAAACTTGTAAACCATATACTTATATAATCCGCTGTACTTAATAACTACCCCTTTCTCTTAATAATATTTAATAACCTTATTTTTCTCAGTAATTTGTTAAAAGCTTGGAGATGCCAGTATTCAATACCCCTAGAGGGTCACAAAAAACTTACAAAAAAGTCACAAATCTTGAACTAATTTGTGGGTGAATGAATATCTGAGGGGTCATGCGTCGGGGATCTGGGGTAGAATGTATGCTTGCTTCTCTACTGAGAACTTTGTATATTCTTAGGCAGTCGAAAAAAAATAAAGCCCTCGGCTGTCTGCAAAACTAAACCGAAGGCTTTGAAAGGTTATACGATGATTGTAACTCATTTCAAGAGTAAAGAGAACCCTAGAGGCTACAAAGCCCCATTCCCAACTAAATCAATTGCACTAAAGCATTCAAAAGATAACGGTGCGCCTCAGTATTCGTTCACGCAATTTCGTGCAAACTACAGAAAAAAGACAAATGTGATCCGAACTCATGCGGTTGTCCTTGATATTGATAACCAATCTGGGGGGAATCACATTACTTGGGAGGACTGCGAAGAATGGTTCTGTGACTCAGGTTTAGAATTTTCTATGCACACCACCAGGAGTCACACCCAAGACCTACATAAAATTAGAGCCATATTCCCATTGGATCAACCCTGCACAATAAACGAGTTCAAGCCAACTGTGGAAGCTCTCATTAAGTTTTTGGGTATAGATGAATACAAGGACTGCATTGATGAAAAGTCTTACTGTGCAGAGCAAGGATGGTTCTACCCTTCCCATGTAAAGGGTAGAATGCCCCTTGAATTGAGCCAATCGGGTGAAAAGTTTAAGACTATTAAGGTTAGTGCATCGAAAGCTCTGGCAGGAATAGACTTCAAGAATCTTGTTATTGAAGACCTGTTAGAAGCCAAAGGCCTGAAGTACGGAGAAAAAGAGCCGTCTGGTTTTACTCGTTGTGATTGCCCTTGGCATGAACACGATCAGGAGATAAGTTCCTGTGCATTCATCCAGGAAGATGGACAGTGGCCCAAGATTACATGTCATGCGAACAAGTGCCAAGATTACGGATTCATGGACTTTCTAGCATTGTTCACAAAAGAAGAACTGGCAAAGTATGCACCGCAGAACAAGTATTTCAAAAGAAAGAACAAGGAAGGTAAGCCAAAGGCTCTATTATGTAACTTTCAAGCACTTTTAGCTATGAAGGGTATCAAGATAACGCTAAACACTGTTTTAAAAGATTTCTTTTTTGAGTACCAAGGCAAGAAGGAAAGACTAAACGATTTCCACATTGAGAGAATAATAGAGTATGCCTCTGATTATGAAATGACTCTAAGCACTAAGAGAGCTGGTGAACTTGTAAACGCTGTTTGCGATTTACCAGAAAACGAAGAAAACCCCATAGCGGAATGGGTTCTTTCTTCAGATTGGGACGGGGAACGAGACTATGTCAAAGAACTCTTTGAGACGATTACTTTTCAGGATCATATAACAGAAGATGACAAAAAGTTTTTTGCAAAGCTTTTTACAAAGTGGCTGGTTAGTGCAGTTGCGATTCTCTTTGAGAAGGGTACAGACGCATTTACCAAGGGCGTTCTAGTTCTACAAGGTGAACAGTCTGTGGGTAAAACTTCCTGGATCATGCGACTACTACCAAAGAAGTTATCAGAGTACATTTACTCTGGAGCCAGTTTAAACCTACAAGACAAAGACTCAAGATACGAATCAATCTGTGGCTGGATAACAGAACTAGGAGAACTTGACGCAACATTCAGGAAGACCGATATTGCAAAGCTGAAGGCATTTATTACTACAGTTGTTGACTTGTTGCGCTTACCTTATCGTAAAAGTTGGAAGAGATTTCCAAGGCAAACCATTTTTTGTGCATCTGTGAACGACAAAGAATTTCTGAATGACACAACAGGTAACTCAAGATGGTGGGTATTTCCAGTGAAGAAGCTGGACTGGTCACATAAAATCAACTTACAACAAGTTTATGCACAGGCATATTTTGAGTACAAGACCAAGGGAGTTGGCTCCTGGCTTCTTGACTCTAAAGATGAAAAGAAGCTTCAAGAGATATTAAAAGAGTTTGAACCCATTCAAAGCTGGGAAGAAGGCATTCTTAAAATGTTCGATTGGGGTTCTAATGAAAGAGAAAATTACACAATGGTTTCAGACATTTATGAAAACTTAACTGGAAGGAGGGACTGCAGTGGTAAGGCTTCAAGAGAGATTGGAGCGATTTTACGTAAGCATGGACTGAAGCCAAAAAACACAACGATTGGTGGAGCTAGAGGTAATTATTGGCCCTGTCCACCGATTTCTACAGATTTCGAATTATTAAAGTATGTTGATAGATCAGCATACGCTTAGAAAGGTTATGTTATGACAAACTCAGAAGAATTAAGAAGAGCAATGTACAGAGGCGATAATGAAGTGACTCTTAAATGCGGTGAGTGTGATTCTGAAAACATTCATCAGCACAGAGTGGAAGTTTTCTCAAGATATGAAGACGAAGAAAAGTACCCTGTATACATTATCAATCATGGCCCAAAATCAAACCCTTTTGGAGAGGACTCCAAGGAGCAACTTGGTTTATCACTAAAGCAAAATTGTGTTGCGTCTAAGACTAGGAATCCAAGCGAAAGAAGGAATGGAGTTAACATCATTTTTTGGTGCGAACTCTGCGACCACAAAACAAAAGTTTCAATCGCACAGCATAAAGGCATGGAACACATGAGGATAGGCTAGTCATGTGTCAGGAAAAGGAGAATCAACACCCTTTGTATCTGAAGTTCTTACAGGAGATAGAAGAATGCGCAGAGGATTGTTTAGGTGATTGGGAGATGAAGTTTTTAGAACAAAGGCCCGATGTTCTAGAAAGACTTTACAAACTAGAGGAAAGAATGAACACCTTCATGAGAAAGAGCGATTGGAAAGGATTATTATCAATCACTCCCAAATGGAGAGAAGCTCATAACTGGATTAGAAGTCAAACACGCAAGATGTTTGGTAATGACATAAAATGTGAGGTAGCCGAAAAGAGAGTTACCCTAAAGGATGGAAAGAAGATATGAACTTAGTTGTTTTGATGGGGCGTATTGCCCGAGACATTGAATTAAAGGAAACAGGATCAGGATTGAAGATTGCAAAGTTTACGATTGCTTTGGATGGATACAAAAAGGATGACGATCCAGAGTTTGTGCGCTGTACTGCTTTTGGAAAGACTGCGGAAATTATAGACCAGTACCTATCACAAGGTGATGGAATCCAGGTACAGGGAAGAATAAAGACGGACACATGGGAGAAAGACGGGGAAAAGAAGTTTTCCACTGGCGTGATTATTGATCGTTTCGAGTTCCCCCCTGGAAAGAATAGCAATTCTGGATCAAAGCCCAAGGCACAGAAACCTCAGAAAAAACCAACAGTAGACGTTTCAAGCATCGACGTGGACGATTCTGAAATTCCGTTCTGAGTCACTAACAATCGTTAGTCGACTGTACAGAGGCTTTAGCCGTTGAGCCACATTTGAAATCAACGGCTTTTTTATTTCTAAAAATAATTTCAAATAGTATTGCAATGATATCAGATTGAGGTTATTATAAAAATATCCACAACGGATTTAACGCAAGGAATTGAGATGGAAACAATTAAATGGGAAGGTCACTACGCAGTGACTATGTGCTCTCACATTGAGAGCAATGTTTACGCACAAGATGAACTGAAACTGATTAGAAATCTACTTAATTTGTACGGTAAAGTGCATACCATGAAAGATTTGGCCACAGAAGTAGCCAATTATATCAACGCAACTGTATTGACCGAATTGCCAGAATCAATCCACGATAAGTTTGTCACGGTGGTGCCTTGTACACCACCAAGTAAGGGGTAATAAAATGATAAGAAAAAAATTAGACATCATTACCGAGGAAATGCCCTTCGATCCAAAAGGCTCAAGACAATTTTTTTTAGATTTTATTGGTGAGGCTTGCAAAGTTTTAACCGAAGATCAAGTGAAAAAAATATCACAGAAGGCAAAAGAATGGGGCAATAAAAGATAAATCCAACTGACGAGCCTTGAGGGATCTAGGCGAAACTCCTTCGGGAGTCTTGGAAACCAAAACAACAAACCAAAAGCAAGGAAAGGAAAAGAAAATGAATGTAAAAAAACACACCAATTCAATTGGACAATTAAGCGCAACTATCAACCTAACTCCCACAGTGCAACTAAAGCACTTTCGGGACGGTCAATTCACCTGGAATGTGGTGCTCTGGAAGCAGAGTGACCACACAATAAAGAGGAGTTTTGACACACTTCTCAAAGCATATCAGCACGCAAGGAGGCTAGATTAATGAGCAAAGTAAACTTCGCTTTGCGAGTAGAAACTGAGACATATGAAAAAATCAGGAAGCTCGCAGAGCGCAACGAGAGATCAATCAACCAAACTATTAACCTGTTATTGAGACAGGCAACGCAAGGAAAGGGAAAGAAATGAGTGAAACAAAAGGAAAAGAAATCATCGGCAAGACTTGGACTGAATTGTCCGAGTTTAAGCCAAACAACTTAGGCCAAGCATGGAAACTGGCCGACATTATTTCAAAGACTAGCTTCAAAGCTGGTCACAAATCCGCTGAGGATATTTTTATCGCCATGAGCATGGGACAGCAAATAGGGCTGAACCCATTTCAATCAGTTCAGAATATCTCTGTAATAAACGGACGCCCTAGTCTGTGGGGCGATGGTCTTGTAGCAGTATGCCAGTCTCACCCAGATTATGAAGGTATCGAGGAATCCTTCGACAAGGAATCATGGGAAGCTATGTGTACTGTAAAAAGAAAAGGTAAGCCTCCAGTAACAGAAACATTCAGCAAAGAGGATGCACAGATTGCAGGACTCTGGGGAAAGACAGGGCCCTGGAAACAATACCCCAGAAAGATGCTCAGAAACAGAGCAAGAACTTGGGCATTGCGTACACAGTTCGCTGATGCACTCATGGGACTAATAACCACAGAAGAAGCTCAGGAAACAGAATCATTTAAAGATATGGGGCCGATCCAACATGAGCCAGCACCAGCTCAGAATGAGATCAAGATAGCCTTGGACTCTGCCCTTCCAACAATTTCCAAAAAGGAAACAGTTGAGGAAAAAAAAGCCAAGCAAGTAGAAGCTTATGTTCTACCATCTGAAGAGAAGCCCAAGAAACCCAAAGGCTACAAAAAGCGAGTGGAAGAATTCAAATTCATTGCAGAAGATGCCAAGGAAAAGGGTTTTGATTTAACTTCAGCAGTTGCGGAAGTTGGGTGCTACGGGGATGACCCTGGAATGTGGAAGGATTCAGAACTCAGAGCTTTGAGCAAGCTTGTGGACGAAGCGGAGTGGAAATGATTATTGTACAAGATACAAACCAAGAGTATCACAGCAGGAGAGCTGTATCTAACAGCATGATGAAGCAATATCTTGATAATCCATTCATAGCAGGAGTTCGCTACTGGTCAGACATCGAACTACCAGAAGTACAGAACGAAGCCTTCAAGCAAGGAGATGCACTTCATGCAAAGATTCTGGAGCCTGATCGGTTCTCAGAGGAGTATTGCATCAAGCCAGAGGGATTAAGCCTTGCAAGCAAGGAAGGTAAAGCCTGGAAAGCTGACAATGCCGACAAAACAATTGTTGATTCAATCATCAATGAGCAGTCGGCAATCCTTCAGGCATCCCCTTTTCAAAAATGGTTTGAAGAAGGACAGAACGAAGTCAGTATTTATTCTGAAATCGACGGTGTGCCAGTCAAAGCTAGGTTTGATTGCATCTTCGACGATTGCATTCTTGACCTGAAGTCAACGAGTGCATGGAACGAACAACAGTTTCTTGAAGCTTGCATAGACTTCAAATACGATTTACAGCAAGCTTGGTACAGTAAAGTCTTTGAGTCTCATTTTGGAAGACCGCCCAAGGCTTTCATCTTCCTTGCTGTGACCAAGAAGTCACCAGTCAATATCTTCTATCAAGTGCTCCCTGCAAGGCTTGTAAACAGAGGCGAGATTCTTTTGAGTGAAACACTTCCTCAAGTGATCCATTCAATCAAAGAAAATCACTGGCCTTTGAAGGAATCCTCTGCTTCTCTTGATAAAATAAAGCCTTGGATTTTAGAGGAGGCAGGACTGTGACAATCAAAGAACCATACCACGGCTGGACAATACGTGATGAATTCGGTGGTACAATTTTCAAGTACCACGAAGATGAGCAGAAGTTTTTAACACTCCCGATGTGGGAAAGGATCGAAAAAGAATATGCTAATGGAAATAAGTTACGACGGAAAGATCAGGAAGTACCAGGGCAATCTGATAGCGATTGCGACAATAAAGGATTTTGACGATGAAGAAATTGAAAAACCTAAGTCTCAAACATTATCAGGTGTTCCTAGTCTTTATCATGATTCTTTTAATCGTAAGAGGAATCGCAAATAAGTTATAATCAATTGAGCCTCTGCCAGTTCATCTATTCGGATGTTGCGCTTCACAATTCTGGTGGGGGCTTTTTACTGCAAGGAAATAAATGAAAATAACAATCCCATTGGTGCCAGCACCTCAAAAAAGAGCGAGATTCTCCAACAGAGGAGGATTTGCCAAAGCTTACAAGAGCAAAGAACAACGCTCAGAGGAGGAGTTCATCATGTTCTACTTGAAAGAGCATGTTCCTCCTTCTCCTATCGAGTGCGGAGTGAAACTCAAGGTGATTTGCTACATGCCTATACCTAAGAGTACAAGCAAGAAGAATCGGGCTTTGATGGAGCTTGGACAAGTCCCACACATCAAGAAGCCAGATCTGGACAACCTACTCAAGAACATTATGGACTGCATGACAAAGTTGCAGTTCTGGAGAGATGATAGCTTAGTCTTTGAGACTCATGCTTTGAAGAGATACGAAGACAATCTTTCCTGCCGTTGGGAAGTTGAACTTGAAACCATAACCTAACCATGATTTAATTAAACAAGCGACTGAACACCGCAACCAACAAAACAATATCTACGCTAGGCTTTGTTCCTAGTCCGCCCCCTGGCAATCCTTAGCGGTGTTCAACTTGTCGGGGGGTTTTCATTTGCAAGGGAGAGAAATGAGAAGGAAAACACCAGTAGAATTCATTTTGTTGTGTGATGAATGCGATCAGATCACAACAGGCGAATCCGTAGAAACCTATGCCCAAACAAGGGAATCACCTGCCGAGTGGGAAAGTCGAGGATGTTGTGGCGAAGAATTTATTGATTTAGAAGAAGAGTTCAATGAAGCAACAGCCAGAGAACTTTACGAGAATTGGTACAAGCTTGAGAACTCCAAGGAGTACGAAGAAAGAATCGAAGCGGATGGTTATATCAAGGCCATTCGTGACATTGTGAATTATAAGTGAGGTTTGATATGAACTACATTGAAGATCAAATTACCAAAACGGAAACTAAGAAATGTATTTATTGTGGCGAGATTTACAAAAGAACTCAGTCACCTCAAAGATTTAAGGAACAAAAATACTGCTCTCGTATTTGCATGGGGGCAGACAAGAAAATTGGCACTGATTCTTCCAAATACAAGAAAAAATGCCAGCATTGTGGGAAAGAGTTTAGAAGACCAACCTATAACAACAGAGGGATCGAGAGCTTGATACCCCCTTCTTTGTGGAAAGTTCGCAAATATTGCAGTTTGTCCTGTTCATCCAGGGCTACTGCAAAAGAACGGAGCGAGAAAAGGAAACAAGACTCAATGAGTATTCACACAGACATTCCCATTTTTAGAGACGAAAAATCTTATAGCTCCAATTGTACTGTCCGTCAAATGACAGATTTTGAAAAGAGAATGTATGGAGTTAAAAATGCAAATTGAACACGAGTTTGACTCAATAAGTGGAAAGCTCAGATCAGGTGAAGAATTGATCTTCACCTACCCAGACGATGAGAATACCCTGGGCAATATTGCCTTCTCAAAAGATGGAGTGGAAATCGATGCTGATATTGAAAGCCTTGCTTTATTTTTGGACAGCTGCGGATTCACTCTTGAAAAGAAACGAATTTAACTGCACATAATCGAGATTATGTTAAGAGAGGGAGGTTTTGTGAAAGCTTTGGAGGTTTTGATATGAGCATTGAAATAGAGTGCTTGAGAAGATGGTTAAATGAAATAGCAGATCGAGTCGTAGAATTGGAAGATAAAGTCCAAGACCTTGAGACAAAAACAGCATCAGATTTGTCTCAGTCAGTTGTTGCAGAAAGCGCAACGAGTGAGGAAGAGGATTGCCTTTGGTTGGCGAGAAGTAAAAGTGGTCGCTTGTATTCATTTACTGAAAAACCAGTAAAAAGTTTGAATGGTGAGCACTGGAATGGGAGAAATATTTTATATTGGGGCATGAGTAAATATAAATCAATCACCTACGAAAACAGCCCCCAGAAGCTTGTATTAGAAAATTCGGAAAAACCGAATAATCAAGTGTTTAAATGTCCCACTTGCGGATGGGACACAATCTATAAAGAACAACTAAAAAGACATATTACAGATCAATCCTGTTTCGACAGGGAAAGGGCTTTGGGGCTGTTGGAAAGTATCGAACTTGAAATACCAAAAGACACTATAAGAAATTCTGAAACGATAGCTTATGAGTTGAATGAGCTTCGTCAAATACTTGGGGGTGAGTGATGTATAAACCAAAATTCGGAAAGTGGATGAGTGTAAATGACTCACTTCCAGATGAACAATTCAATGACTCTTGGGACGATGGAGTTCGCTATGCTGTTGAGAAGATTCGGGAGGTTATCGAGTGAGTGAAGAAACGCCAAAATGCTGGATATGCCATGGAGATTTAACTCTTACTGAAACGCCATATTATACCCTTTGGAATTGTGAGAAGTGTGTCAATGATGTTAGTGAAGCACTAAAGAGCTGTAAAAAGAAAATCAAGGGAGTTTCGAATGAGTGAATTTGAACTAGTGGATGGTGAAAATCTTCAAGTTCCAGCTTCAACTACGAAAAGGTTAAAAGTTGAAGGAGGATGGATATATGAAATTACAACCTATATAGAAGGTACACGAACTCAATTTGATCAAAAAGTAAATTGCGTTTTTGTGCCGAACAACCTCCCACGACTCGACGAAAAGAGGAAGGCGGAGATAGCGTTTGAAATGATGCGTGAATTTTCAGAAATGACTCACGATTTCAGCGAAGGGCATGAAGTTGCTGATTTTGTAGATTGGTTAAATAAAAAAGCGAAGGGGGAGAAGTGAAAGAAAAACCAAAACCAAAAAGACCAAGATGCCCAAATTGCGCACATGGAATCCATAACTACTATGACTTTCAAACAAAAGCAGAATGCAAACGATGCTTGGAAATCTTTGAGGTAAAAAAATGAGCATAAGAAAACTGCAAGACTTGCTCAGTGATTGCAAGAGTTTAAGAACCATGGTTCAGCACTATTGCGATGCTGGTTTGTGGAGCTTTCAAGATATGGAAGAGTTCGCCAGAATTAAGGGACTGAACTTTGATCCAGAAAGAATGCAATTCATTTACCAGAAAACAATTCTTGGTGGCTGTGTGCATCAATCATGGGAGCCTTTCAAAGATCCAAAAGCTAACTTGAAACTGGCAAGAGAAATGGAAATAAAGCTGATTGAGGAAGTCAAAAAGTTCAAGAAGCATCTGAGTAAGACTCTGAAAGAAAAACGCTCAGAAGTTATTGCAGGACTTGAGAGCACAGAAAGAAGCCAGACATCAGATAAGATTTGCTCTGTTCTTGGCTGTGACGTAAAGATTCCATACAAAAATCAGGCTTACTGCTCAAAAGAATGTAGTGCAAGAGGACGATCAAAGAACCAAGGACTACCTGACAAGAAGCGGTGCAAATACTGTGGGCTTGAGTTTCCTTGGCCGATTACCACAAGAAACGGAAAGAAAGTGAGAATTGAACCTTGTCAATGGGCAAAGCAAGAACACTGCTCCACAAGTTGCGCTTCATTCAATCGAGAACTTTTTAAGAAGAATTTAAGCAAGTCTCCTGCATCGTCGTAGCCAACTTGCGTACAAATCAAGCACGAAGTTCTTATCGTAACCAAAAGTTTTGCGCTTTCTTTGGCAGATCTCGTGATAGAACTGAATACGCTTGAAGTTGTACAAGTCAGCGATAATCTCGTCCGGGTATCCGCTTGTCATAATAGCAATTGCACTCATGGACTTCGGGCCAAGGATTCCATCAATATCAAGCTTCGTAGATAACACATCGTTGCAAACTTCCTGCAGTGTCTTGTTTGCTTGTGTCCACTTGTTGATAAAAAAATCCAAGTGAGTGTATGCCAGGTTATCAGGTAGCTTGTCTGCTTTTGATTTTGGCAAGTATTTAACTTTGTAAATCTCTGCCGCTTCTTCTTTCTTCAAGTCTTTGATTTGCTCTGGTTCAGTGATTTCGAAAGGTGAGAGGTAATTCACGTTATGCTCAAAAGCAATCCCGTACTTCGTGTGAAGTCCATCTCTAAAATAGAGTCCACCTTCGTTCTTGAAAATCTCTTCCCAGATTTTAGGATTCATATTAGTCTAAGGCATCCAGTATTTTATCTAAATGCTCAAAGCCTTCGTGGATCATTTCAAAACCTTTTTCGATTGCTGCAATCTCTTCAGATTCATCTAGTATTGGTAAGTTGTGCGCTTCTGCAAATTTCTCAGCTAATGCTCTACGCTCTTCCTTTGTATCAATCTTTGCGTCGATATGGTCAAGACCTTTTCTTACTAGTCTCGCTGCAATTCTCTCAGGTGATAGTCTACTAAATAATCCCATCAGTTTTCCTTTCTTCCTTTTTCCGCTAGTGTGGCCTTAATCCACACAACATTTTCAGATATTTGATTAACTTGTTTTTTTGTATCTTGTAATTCGTTTTTCATTTCAAGCCGGTATTCTTTAAAATCCGCTTTATCGAGCTTGTGCATGTAAAGAAAAGTGACAGGAGAAGCAACCATGATAAACATGCCCATAATGAGGGAAAGCTTCTCAAGTGTTATGATTGTTTTTCCTTCTTTTTCTTCTGACATTACTGCCTCTCAAGCAGATCCAGACGAGCAACAATACTCTGAAGTTTTACCTTTAAGTTTGTGAGTTCTTGTTGTTGCTCCTGAATACATGCTGTCTGCAACGGTATGAATTTGGAGTATGCAAGAAGATACTTCCCTCTCTCATCAATACTCACAGCTTGGGGAAACAATGTTTCAACATCTTGTGCCAAGAATCCAATGTCCTTTTGACCATGAGGCTGATTGATTTCTCTGAGTCGGTTATTTGTAAACTCAGACTTTTTCATAACCTTTTCAGTGATTACTTCGGGAACTGTTGTGACAAATTTTTCTCCATCAATGGAAACTAACTTTGTTAATTCAATAGTTTTGGTCACAGAGTCATAGAAATTCACAGAACGGACTATTTTCTTATCTTCTGGAGTAAATCTTGTCCTCCAATTATAAAGAACTGGTTCAAGCTGCATGACTTTCGCACAGGCATTTTGGATCGGTTCAACATCTTTCTTTAAGCGTTTGTCAGAAGTATTAACATAAGCTCCTGCTCCTGCGACTTGCCCGGTGGCTGCTTCTATTTCGTAGCTTGTGGAAGTGGAACCAACAACAAAACCACCGTCTGACTCCAATGTTGCATTAGCATTTATTCCACCAGTCCAAAGTGTTATCTTTCCAGATGCTTCGCCAGCAACTATATTTAGAGAGTTGCTTGACATTCCTAGTCCGTACAGAGGATTCCCTCCAGTAGGTAATAAATTTATTTTATTAATTGCTTGAGATGCTGTGCTTGGAGTTCCAGAATAAAAATTTGTGCCGAAGTCCAATGGGGCAGTTGGAGAAGAAATTCCAATTCCTATTCTATTGTTTAATCCATCAACGCTAAAAGTGGTGCCGTCAACACTTAAACCATTAACACCACCTGAAAGAACAAAATCAGTGTCTTGGGATAGCGTGATCGTTGGGGTGTTGAATGCTGCCTTGGTTATGCTTGTGGCGTTTACATTTGTGGCGTTTATAGTGGTTATGTTTGCATTTATGGCGTTCATAGTGGTTATGTACGCCGTGGTTGATGTGGTAATTCCAAATATTGCGTTAGATGGTGTTGTTTGCCCTATTGCTATTCCGTCAATGTTTCCAGAGTTTAGGTTTACATTTGCTCCCGTGAGCGTTCCCGTAACATTAAGATTGTTCCATGTTGAACTTCCAGTTGAGTTTATTGATAACGAAGTATCTACCGTACCTGAAAACGGCATAAATCTTTCAAAAATATCAAAACTAAAAGTCGAGCTGACAAAAATTAAAATCAATAAAAGTTTCATTTCAAAAAGTCCTCACGAGCACACCAGCGGTTAGCAACAAAGCTTCCATCGATTTTAGTAAATGTTGTTACCTCAGAAGGTACATAGCTTTTTAGACTTGGACTGTAGCCAAGCCAGATAATATCTCCAGAGCTTAAACTGATTGCGCTTGTTTCTGTTGTGTCTCCTGCGCTTGTGCAAAGACCAGAAGCATCAGAAGGACACAATGCAACTTTCCCAGTTGTGGAAAATGTTAGACGAACAGAGTAAGTAACCATGTCATTACGACCACAATCCAAAAACGCTGTAGTCAACCCTGAATTGCTCAAGCTTGTAAAAGCAGCTCCAGATTGTAAAAGCATCCTTGGTATGCTCATGGTTACAATGTCAGAACACATAACATTTACAGAAACCAATATAAACAATAATTTTTTCATTTTTCCCCCTTTAAAAAACTCTAACACCAGCAATTTTCCATTGCTGGGAAGTTGCTTGTTGCCTAAATTCAAAGCCTATCTTTGTTGCTTTTGGATACCAACCTGGAATAACTATCTGAACTCTATGCCAATCGACTGCGGAAGTGTTCCCGTTAGCGATCTTCCCAATACCGCCAGTTCCATCAGTCAAAGTATAATTTCCTAAGTTAGTACCTGAATCATCGTAGTACATTATAATACTAGCATTGAACCCATTAGCACCAGCAATAGCTTTTTGCCAGAATTCTAGTATTCCCGTTTCTTTAAGATATGGACACGTTTTGCCAGCAGCAGGCCAAGAAAATAATTGGTTTATTCCAGCTCCAGCTATCATGTCGATACATTGGTTATGCTCTGTTCCTGCATCAGTCTGAACTAATATAGAAGTACCACCAACGGTAGTTTGCCATTGTGCAGCTGGAGGGGCAGATCCTACTCCACCGACAGGAAGCTCTATCAATCCTGGGTCAATGTTGATATTACTTGTGTCCAAAAGAACTTTTCCATAAGTCGTGTCATTTGTATAGCAATTTACAAACTCAACTTGTGACAGAGTTGATGCCCCTCTTGGGCCTTCTAAAAGTGATCCAATGTTTTGTTCCTGAAATTCACAATTAGCAAAATGGAAAAACCATCCTTCTGCTGTTGTGCTATCAATCAAAGCCTCAGCAGCAGCAGCACTAGCTCTAGTGTAGTAAAGATTTGTAGCTACCAAGTTTCCACTAGATCCGTTATCTACCCGTATAAAAGGGCCAGTAGCATTATTGAACCAATTAGTGCGCCACCCGTTTATAGTAAACTGCGCTTCATTATAACCAAAAAAATGAGGGCAAGCAGCTTCAGCTTGGCAGTCACTAAAGACTAAAGTGCCAGCGACGCCAGCAGTTGAATTTCCATTTACCACCAGATAGCCTAAAGGTGTTTGAGCTTTAATCAATGAACAGTTTGTGAATTGCATCCAACCTTCGTACAGCTCAATCGAACAAGAACGACTGTAAGAAAAAGAACCTGGACTAACTAGCTCCCACTCATACCTTTGGCAATCAAGAGTCATGTTTGAAATAAATGTAAAACCATTCGGCTGATAACAAACAAAGTTTCTTTCTACGTCTCTAAAGTCTCCCCCTATAAAATGATTCTCAGATACAGGGGCATCAACAGGGCTAGTCATGTCACCAATTAAAATACCAATCAATGAAGAATAAACTCTAGTGTTAAACCAAGCACACTTGCCCGGATAATCCGAACCACTGGCAGCATCTATGCGAATTGCAGCAGTGTAATTTGTGTTGTAGTTTCCGTTGACATTTAAGTTGTAAAAAACAGATTGAGCCTTTCTGATTCTAAAAATTGCAGTGGTAGAGCTTGATGCAATTCCTTTTAACTGTGCATTACTAAATTCAACTACTTGCTGCGCTCTAGTTGTCGTTAAGTTTGTGACTGCATAAGACCCTTCTGGGAAAACAACGTGATCATAATTGTCTAAAGCATACTGACATGCTGAAGTATCATCAGTTGTACCGTCTCCAACAGCTCCAAAATCTTTAACAGATACCTTTTCGGAAAGTCTATTTGTGACTGTCCTACTTACAGCGGAAGCATCGGGGAAAGTGTATGTACTAGTGTTTACTGAGCCAACAGCACTTTCAATATCACCACTACTTCCCCAAATTAAGTAGCTCCCTGATACTGGCTCTGCAATGGATCGGTTTAAAAAGCTTGTAGTTTTATCAAGCAAAGGAACCCGATCAGTCAATGCTTTTACTTGTTGAGACAACATTGTGAGCTTATCAATATTTTGTTCTAGCGTTTCCGCTGGAAATCTTCCAAAAGGCTCATAGTCGGTGGACTGTGTAAACTGAGCATCTCTCTCAATAGTAATTTTCTCATTAGTTATTAAGATTGCGGTAGTTGTTAAAGTGCCACCAGACAAATCACCTGCACCTGTTAAATTGTAGTCAGTACCAAGAACAAAAGCGGTTTCACTTCCATCGGTGTTTTGCTTTGTTACTAACAAATCAGAATTATTGATAAAGTAAAACGGAATAGAGAAGCTTGTAGTGCTTCCGTTCCCGTTGTAACTGACTCTGTATGTGCTGTTTGATACTGTCATTTCATTTCCCCTATAGCGGTCTGATTAAAAAATCTCTTCCCTCTTTGTTAAGTCTTCTCTCTTGCCTTCTAAAGTATCCTGGATTCGCTGCCTCTTGTAACGAGTGAAGAACCAAATAATTGAGAACAGGCCGAATATAAAAAAGATTGGTTGCATTGATTGCAGCAGCAGCCTTAAAAGCTGCATCCCCCCTACCTACTAATAATGGATTCAAAACATTCATTTGATTAAACCCAAACAAAGCCAACTCTTCAGGACTAGATTCCCCATTCTTTACCTTGTGAAGTTGTTTAACAAAAAGCTCGACCCTACCTGGTAGTGGCCCTGCCATTGTCACT
>Ga0208019_1000174_pt1 | contig 35624 bp, 34 predicted proteins | sample CB_VirMetaG_5_FD_184540 | JGI IMG/M metagenome (GOLD analysis project Ga0208019, IMG submission 184540) | Freshwater to marine saline gradient viral communities from Chesapeake Bay - CB_1508_1D Viral MetaG (SPAdes) (version 4) | ecosystem: Environmental > Aquatic > Marine > Coastal | place: USA... | reverse complement strand
GGAGTTTTTGCTGACGAAGGTTTTATCGCAAACCCAACAAAAGAATCTTTAAGACAATCTAATATTAATAGTGGTTTAGGTACAGAATTAACAGATATCATTAGAGCTGTATTTGCTTCGTCTGCAGCTGGGTTTATGGATCCTTCTAGAAACCCTATAACAAGAGCTTATGAAACTACAGCAGGCAGAGGATTAGCTGGTACTTTGGGAGGTTTAAGTTTTGATTGGCTTGAGGCAGGTAACGGAGGCTGGGAAACTGACTGGAATTCAAGGGCGCCAAAAGGAGTTACAATATCTTTAGACTTAGACGTTATTCATGATCTTCCTCCCGGGTTGGATCATTCTGGTTTCAACAGAGCACCTTTGTACAATGTTGGAAATATCATGAAACATGTAGCTGGTGATCCATATGAAGATAACGGAGAAGTATCAGAACACACTTTTAAAGTAGCAGGCAAAGAAGTGAATAGAAAGGTTAAAAAATAATGTCAATGTCAAGATACACTTTCGTAAAGAAAATTGGATCTTTACGATATGGAACAACAAGAAATAGTAAAAAAATATTTGATGCTGTGCTTTCAGGAAACTTGAGAGTAACAACTTTAATACTAGAAGAGGGGCAGCGACTAGATCACTTTGCTGGAGAGTTTTACGGTAATAGCAGTTTATGGTGGGTGATAGCAGCTGCGAGTGGAATTGGTTGGGGGTTACAAGTACCTCCTGGAACAGTTATTAGAATACCTTATGACATAGGACAAGTTTATCAGGTGATCACGTGAGTATGTCTAGCATTACGAATAGAGAAACTCGATCAAAGTTTGCTGAATTTATTCTAAATCAATTCAAGGGATATATTACGGGAATTGGAAAAGATAATGAACTTTTTCAAACTTCTCTAAAAAGCTTAGCAGATTCGAAGGAAATAACAAGCACAGCAAATGATAAACTAAAAGACACGACAAATTCAATTTATGTAAGTAAGCTTTTAGACACGGCAAACGGCGCGTATTTTATGAAAGACATTGTCGACGGCACTGCATTTCAAGTTGATCCTATTACTAAATTTTTTAGTTGGATTCCTAGTATTACTACAGGAGAAGAATCAGTTGCAGAAGAAAAAATTAGCAAAAGTTTGTTATTCCATTACGAAGGATCAGGTGGCACTTTAGGGTCTCTGATTGTTTCAGACATTAAAATGAGCGAGACAGCAACTTTACCTTCTGCGGGTGATGTTGTTTTGAAAAAAAGTGAAGACAAAAAAAACGAAGATGGCTCACCTGCTGCTTTTGCGATCGCCTCAACTGATCCTAGCAAATTCGATCAGTCTTTAGCTAACAAAAAGCCAGATTCGCCTTCTAAAGACAATCCTAGCTTGGGATCGATTGTTTTTAGAGATTCAATTCTTTCAATCGCGGGAAGAAATGGAGACGCTTTATCACTTTTTTTTAACGCAATACCGCCTATTGAAATGTCAAGATGTGCACCCTTTATTGATCTTAAAATATTCTACGGTAATCGCGAAAAAGCTCTAGGAACAATGAATAACGTCTCTTATATGAGATTTATTAGAAGAGGAGAAGATAATAATTTTGTTTTAAATGATGGTGCTGGGATATCCACAGCAATACCAGTTAGTATTGTCGGAGAAAGTAAAATAAGTGATATACAAAACAGATATTATACAGGGATGGAAATATTTACAGCACCTGCGACTCTTTCTAATGCAAATATTAGAAATTCTTTTGTATCGACAGAAGATTCTTCTATTCGAGGAAGTCATATTTTAGAGCCAATTGCTCCTTTTTTAACTCTAGAAAGTCTTTCAGTATCAATTTCAGGTTTAGGTCAAGGATTATTTGCTAGTAAAAGAGCTAGTTTGAGTTTAATTCTTCACGACAGATCTAGACTTTCAGATGTTGCGCCTCTTGTTTCTACTGAGTCTTTTGGAAAAATTCAAATGTTAATAGAATACGGTTGGACCCATCCAGATGGAGGAATCAATAGCAAAAATCCGATTGGTCAATTTCTAGACTCACTTAGAGATGTAGGAGTATTTAATGTAGTATCTTCAAACTTTAGCTTTGGATCAGACAATACTGTCAAAATAACAGTTGAATTAGCAGCGTTAGGAGGCAAAGAATCTGTTTCGATACCTGCTGCATCCGGACCCTATGTACCGATCAAACTTTTCAAAGGAAGGCTGGAAGAAATTTTAGAAAGTAGGATTGGTAAAGATTATACTAACCTTCCTGATGATGCTGACTTAGGACAACTCTCTGAAGTGAGACCGTCCTTAGAAATTATTGACGAAGCAAGAGGAGATGCTGTTGTTTCAATTGAAACAATGCAGTATTTCCTGAGCACTTTAAATTCATCTGAGGATGGACAGATATCTGACAACGATTTAATTCCAATTTTAGAATCAATTGGTACACAGTTAGATTCAGCTACGCAAAAGGATTTACTAGTAAAAGCTTTTTCTTCTAAATTTTCAAAATTAGAAACATTAGCAGGCCCTAACGATCCTTATATGAGAGATACTCAGTTGATTGATGCTGAGCCTGAAGCAAATTCAGTATCTATTAGTTTAGGAGCTATTTTTGATCTATTTATAGGGTACTCACTAGTTTCTTCCGGAAGATTTGATGAGGTTCAAATGATGTATTATCCAATTAATCATCAAGCAGCCGGAGCAAGAATTCATACAACAGCTAGCATGCCGATAGATATTGATAAATTAAAGCAAGTTTTATTTGAGAAAGAATCAACGAAGACATTAACAATTGCTTCTTTTTTAGGTGTAATAGAAAGAGAAATAATAAAAGATAATTCTTTAACGGTTTATGGTCTGAGTGAATCAGCTGAATTACAAAAAATGACGGCATCAAAATCTATTGATGAGTATAAGGAAGAAGCAGAAAGACAGTTAAAAGAAGAAGGAACGTCATCAACTGAAGAAAACATTCAGATTAGAGCTCAAAAGATTAGAAAAGGAGCTATAGATGCTTCTAATTCTGCTTTTACTGAACAGTTAAAAAGGGTCTATCAAGAAACAGCAGGACCTCCTTCGAAATTACAATTTACTCCTCCAAATCTTTCAATGTTTATCGAAACACTTCCTGTGATTAATCAAAATAAAACGACCGAAGAAGTTGAGCAAGTAATTTGCAGAGTGCACATATATGACGAAGAAGCGATACTAAGCCCGACTGAAAAAGTGCTTCAAGATTTAATCACCAGCAAAGATTTAAATCTTTACATAAACTCTCCCAGACCTTTTGATGCAGATGATGAAAGACAAGCAAATTTATTGGGAGGAGATTATGTTGTAGATTCATCTAAGAGTGAATCAGGAATTGTAATTAAAAGAAGAAAAGCAACAAATGCACAGATAAAAGAAAAAATTAAAAGTGTATATCCAAGTATAACTTACGGAACTTCAACCGGAACAATAAAAAGTTTGTCAGTTAGTTCAAATACATCTGGGGGTGTTGCTAACGTTTTGCTTTTGAACTCTTTAAAGCAGACAGCTACTTCCAATGCAAATGGTAATGAAATAGAAGATTATAAAGATGTAAAATTAGTACCTTCTAGTGTAAATTTAACATGTGAAGGAATACCATTACTTCAAAGAGCCAGCAATGTCTATATTGACTTTGATACCGGAACGACTCTAGACAATGTCTATACATGCGTTTCTGTGACACACAATATCTCTGCAGGTAAATTTGAAACTACAGCGACGCTTTCTTATACCGGTCAAGGTGCGATAGAGCCTTTCAGAGACAAAATAACTGCTGTAAAAGACTACATTGAACAAAATCCTAATCCCAATCCTAACGTTTAACGAGTAAAAATGAAAATAAAAATAGATAAAGAATATTCAGGTCTTAGAAAGTCTTTTGAGTATGAAATAAATGAAATTAATAATTCTGTAATATCATATGATCACATACTCGAGCTGAATAACTTAACTCAAAAAAAATTAAATATTATTTGTAAAAATATTCTAAATGAGTTATCTATTAATTCAGAAGAAGTTATATGGAATCGAATACTAAATAAAAATATTATAGAAACAAGAAAAAAAGAAATTATTAATAATCTTAAAAATATAAACTCTGAAGATATTAAATATTTGAATATATTCAGTAGTAGAATTAATCTAATTAATTCTTTAAGAAATAATATAATAGATAATAAAATAATCGAAGTACCTGAGTACAAACTAAACGGAACAGTTACTGGAAGAATGACAATAAAGTCAGGATTGAATTACCTTACAATGAAAGCTGAGGATAAAAATAAGTTTCAGTCTCAGTTTAAAGATGGGAAAATATTAGAAATTGACTTAAAGTCGCTAGAACCTTTTCTTTATTTTAAAATTATCAAAGGTAAAGATTACGATGATGTTTATAACAATTTAAATGAAGATCTATTTAATAACAAACTTGAAAGAAAAAAATGTAAGTTAGCAATCATATCAGCTCTCTATGGAGCTTCTATCAATAAAATATCAAAAGTTTCAGGAATGAATTATGACGAGGCTAAATCATTAAAAGAATTTCTAGAATATGAATCAGTACAAGAAAAATTGCAAAGTGAATTTAATGACAAAGGTTTCTTCAGAAATTATTACGGAAGAAAAATTTTTAAAAGTAATGCTTTTGTGAATCATTATATTCAATCAACTGCAGCAGATTATTGCTTTTATATTTATAACAATCTGATTCAATCATTAGACTCAAAATATTTTCGTCCAATTGCTACTATTCATGATGCATTAATAATTGATTGTCATCCAGTACATGCTCAGAACATTTTAAATAGAAAATATCTGTTTGAAGACATAATTAATTCTAAACCACAGATAAGTGTCAAGATTTTAAATGAAAAAAAGAATTAAAGAAAATAGAACAACACTGGGTAACGGGATGATTGGCGGGGGCCCTTCATCGCAGCAGCCTCACCAAATTTACACAACTGGTTACTCAGGTTCTCCAAGAAGATCTGCTGATGATCAGTTTTCTAGTAATTTAAAACAGACAGTTCCAGTGGATTATTACGAAGAAGACGAAAACACAGAAGATTTATTAATTAGTGAAGATGAGTATTCTGAAGACGAAGACATGTCTGAATTTTCAGGTGCAGGAGCAATTGCAGGTTATACCGGTCCACTTTCTTCTCCAAAAAATCCTAAAAAATTTTATAATGATATGAACATTTATAATGAGAGTTTTGTTTTAGATAGAAAGACTTTAAGAAAATTAATAATTGAAGAAATAAATAAAATTAATTTTGAAAACAAATAAAACTCTTGTTATTATTTAATTGCAAATCACGCCAATAAACATTGTAATTTGCACATTAAACATTAAATAATAATAGGAGATAAAAATGGGTATCGATTTTGATGCAATTAAGAGAAAACTAGAACGCTTAAGCGGTAATACTAAAAGTAGAAATACAAACTGGAAGCCAACTGAAGGTGAAGAACATACTGTTCGTTTAATTTCATTCCCAGACAATGATGGTCAACCTTTCAAAGAACTTCAATTCTATTACAATATTCCTGGTCAACGTGGTCTACTTGCACCATTTCAATTTGGGCAAAAAGATCCAGTTCAAGAATTAATTGGAAAACTACGAGAAGATGGCAGCAAAGAAAGTTATGAACTTTGTAAAAAGCTATACCCAAGCATGAGAGTTTATGCAGCTGTAATTGTCCGTGGCGAAGAAGACAAAGGTGTACAAATCTGGGGCTTTGGTAAAACAGTTTATCAGAAACTGCTTGGAATGATGGTCGACGAAGATTACGGTGATATTACTGATCCCGTTGACGGTCGAGATATCAAAGTGATTTGCTCTAAGCAGCCAGGACAACAGTGGGCTAAAACTGAGGTTCTTCCTCGAGGTAAAAGTACTGCATTGTCATCTGATAAAAATCAAATCAAAGAATGGTTGAATAACATTCCTGATGTTTCATCTATGTTTACTTCTAAAACTTACGAAGAACTTTCCGACATTGTCAATAACTGGTTAAATGGTGATGATGGTGAAGAAAGTGAAGGAACTGAGTGGGGAACAGGAAATACTAATAAAACTTCTAGTAAAACTGATAGTAATTCTAGCGATTCTTATGATAACATTGATGATGCGTTTGCAGATTTGATGTAAAATATCATTTGAATTTCCGTCTGATGCCGGTCTTTTGACCGGCATTTTTATTTTCTTTCTCGTGTTTAAAAAATAAAATATTTTCATATTAAAAGAATAGTTATATAAGAAATGTATCTAACTGAAGAGTGCGACATGAATAATGAAGATATAATTCTTTTTGAAATTAAAAGTTTAATTAGACAGACAAATACTAACTTGAAAATTTCACAAAAAGTTTTGAATGAAAATGCTGAAAATTTAAAAAATCAAAATCAAGATGTGATATCAGGCTTAAGCCAAGAAGATATAGAAGCTCTAGAAAGTTCTGGAGGTCTAGGTAAAGCTTTTGTTAGAGGTGCTAAACGAGGAATAAAACAAGCCGGATTAGGTGCAGCAATTGGTTTGGGTATTGGTAGTTTAGTAAAAAAAATTCCTGGACTCGGTGATTTTATTGCTTTGGGCGCGTTATCTATGTCTACTTACAATCTGGCCGGCGCAGTAAAGAATATGACTGATTATCTGATTAAAAAGTCAGATTTAGAGTTGGAAGGGGCTCAATCTTTGTTGGGTGAATATTCATTTTTTGAATTAAGTGTAAGAGATTTAAATAAGATAGCTGAGTATTTTGAAAATAATCCTATAGAAGAAAAAGAATTAGAAGTAGTGCAAGATATGTGGTTAAGTGTTTTAGAACTTATGAAATCATGTGTACTTAATCTTTTACTTTCTGCTAAATCATCAATAATCGCTGCAGCTTTAGCAGCAGGAACTGCTATATCGGGACCGGGCGGAGTACTTTCAGCTGGAGGAGCTGCGACGGTTTTGTACACAACAATTCTTACTTTAGAAATATTACCGGTTGAAAGATTGGTCAAAGAAGGGCTTTACGAAGTTGCTAAAGCGCTTAAGTCTGCTAGAGAAAGTGTTGGAAATGAAACTTTTGAAGAAGTTCTAGAATTTATGTCTTCTGCTATGGGAGCTGTTCCTTTAATTGGTTTTTTAATGTCTTCAGAAAAACTTGACGCAATTAGAAGAATTGATGGTGCAATACTTGGCCCTAGGGATGCAAGAGGAATTCTTCTTTCCGCAGTAAGCTCCGGAGCTCGAGGCGCCAAATATGCAGCAATAATGCAAAAAGCTAGAGAAAAAGCAATAGAAAAAGCAATAGAGAGAGCCGGTTATAAAACAGTTGCTTCTGCAGGATCAATTGCAGGAGCCAAAGCGGGAGCCGCAGCTACAGGAGGTTATATAGGGCCTTCACATCAACTACCCAGCCCGGGCGCAACACCTGCGCTTCCTGGCAATCAGACAATTTATTTAAAACCGGTACCCGGACAACCAAATGTCTTTAGAGAAAACAAAGTTTATAAAATAGAAAGATTATCAAAGTTAGCGGGTATTGAAGAATAAAAATATTTCACAAAACAAAGTTAAGAATTTAAGCCGATCAATGATCGGCTTTTTTTGTAAATTAAATCTAATTCTAATTAGAATTCATTGACAAACGGGAGTTAATATGCCAAAAAAAAAGAAAGAAGTAATAGAAAACAATGATGATTTCACTTCAGATTTGATTAAGTCTCTCAACAAAGAGCAAGGATCTAGAGTAGCTTATAATTTAGCTGAAGATGAAAGTCCTACTCATGTTAAAAGATGGGTTAGCACTGGAAGTAAGTTATTGGACTATATTTGCGCAAATAAAGCTGACGGTGGATTTCCTGAAGGACGTATTGTAGAAATATTTGGTCCTCCTTCGATTGGTAAATCGCATATAGCTACTCAGATAGCGCGTAGTACACAGAAGATGGGTGGTATTATAGTTTATATAGATACTGAAAACGCAACCTCTGTTGATAATCTGGGTTCACTTGGTGTTGATGTTTCGAAGAGGTTTGTATATGTTGATACACACTGTACTGAGGAAGTTTTAGAAATTGCTGAAAAGACAATTTTAAAAGCAAAAGCTTTGGATAAAGATGTTCCGATTACTATTATCTGGGATTCAGTTGCTGCTTCTTCTCCAAAAGCTGAATTACTAGGTGATTACGATAAAGAATCAATTGGTCTGCAAGCTCGTGCTATTTCAAAAGGCATGAGAAAGATTACAGGTTTGATTGGACAGACAAATTCATTATTTGTTATTCTAAATCAGATTCGAACAAAGATTGGAGTAATGTATGGAGATCCTGACACAACTCCTGGAGGAAAGGCAATTCCCTTTCACAGTTCTATTCGTATCAAATTAGGAGCAGGTCAACCTATTAAAGATGGAGACGATGTAGTAGGAATTCATGTTTGGGCAAAGACTGTGAAGAATAAAGTTGCTCCCCCGTTTAGAAAAGTAGATTTTCAAATTCATTTTGGAAAAGGAATTGTTGAGCATGAAGAAATATTTGATTTATTAAGAAGACATGGTGAAGAAGAAGTCGACGGTTTAATAATATCAGTCTCAGGTAACGGAGGTTGGAAAGATTTAAATGTAGTTGACAAAGAAACGGGAGAAGTAATAGCGGAGAAAAAGTTTAGAAAGAATGACTTTCATGAAATTATTAATGATCATGAATATGGCCAGTACATTCACAAACTTTTAGATAAAGCTATGACAAAAGTTATGAAGAGTTCTGAATCAATTGATATTAATCCTGAATCTTATGAAGAAATGAAATCACTCTCAGAACATTTGGCAATTGATGATTTTGATCCAGAGGATTAATAAATGAAAAAGGTTTTGATTGTTGATGCTTATAATCTCTTTATAAGACATTATGTTGCTCATCCTGCAATGTCAAAAAATGGTGAGCAGATTGGCGGCGTAGTAGGTTTTTTCTATTCAGTTTCTAATCTTACTGAAAGATTTAGACCCGATGAGGTTGTTATAGTTTGGGAAGGAGGAGGCTCTAATAAAAAAAGAGGAATATATTCTGATTACAAAAAGAATATCAAACCTCAAAAGTTAAATAGATACTACGATGATATTCCAGACACAACAAATAATCGAAACTTTCAAATTAAATTATTGATAAATTTATTTAAAAATGTACCTGTCAAACAAGTGTATGTTTCAGAATGTGAAGCAGATGATGCGATAGGTTTTATGTGTAGATATCTTAGAAAAGATGATATCAAATTAATTCTTTCATCTGATCATGATTATTATCAATTAATTGATGAAAGAACAAAAATCTGGTCACCTACTCTAAAGGCTTTAGTTGATGACAAAAAAGTAATTGAGAGGTATAATATTCATCCTTTGAATTACTGTCTAGCTAAGTCTATTGTAGGTGACAAATCAGATAATATTTCAGGAGTCAAAGGAGCAGGTTTTAAAACGCTTGCTAAAAACTTTGAAAAGTTTATTCTTCCTGATGATTATTATTTGGAAGATTTCTTTGAAGACAATAAATTGAAAAGTGAGTCAAGTACAAAGAAATTATTTCAGAATATATTAAAAAGTGAAACGCTCATTAAAAGAAACTGGAGATTAACTTACTTAGATGTTCAGAATGTGTCACATGAACAAGTTGAGAAGATAAAATATTCTTTAGAAAATAGTGAATTAAGTTTTGACAAAATGGGTACACTTAGGTTATTATTAAACCACGGCATTAACAATTTGAACATTGATAGAGCTTTTTTAAACTTTAAACTTTTGAGGAATTAATGAATAGTTTGCAAAGAACTAGCTACTTTAGTCATTACGGTAAGGAATTTCAAGAGAAAATATTTCAATCACTGCTTTCAGATCATAACTGGGCAGCACAAATGGCTGAAGTGATGACTCCTGAGTATTTTGATGTTAGATATTTGAAGTATCTATGCACAAGATTTTTTGAGTTTTACGGAAAATATAAGAACTTTCCAACAATGCAACTTCTTATAACAATAATCAGAGATGATTTGCGCGAAGGGAATGATGGAATATTAAGAGATCAAATTATTGATTACTTACATCGCATGAAAGCATCTCCCAATATTGGAGATTTGGATTTTGTTAAAGAGAAATCATTAGATTTTTGCAAAAAGCAAGCACTTAAGCAAGCATTAGAAGAAGCTGTTAAGATGATTGCAGCAGAAAATTACGATTCTGTCGTTGGATTGATGAAAGATGCCCTTGCAAAGGGTGAACCACATACTGTCGGACATAACTTCTTTGAAGATTTCGAGGCTCGATTTGCTCTTATTAATAGAATTACATGTCCCACAGGATTAGGCCCAATCGATGGACAGGATATCTTAAACGGAGGATTAGGAAGGGGTGAAATTGGAGTTGTTGTAGCTCCAACAGGTGTTGGTAAATCTCACTTTTTGGTTCATGTAGGATGTGAAGCTCTTAAAAGAGGTAAGAATGTTGTCCACTATACTTTTGAATTATCAGAGACTCAAGTAGGTATTAGATATGACAGTCATTTGTGTGGCATAAGTTCTTCAGAAGTTCGAGAAAATAAAGAAAAAGTTTTAGAAAAATACGAAAATTCTGAATTTGGAAGGCTAATTATTAAAGAGTATCCGACAGGTACTGCGTCAGTTATGACAATACGAAATCACTTGGAAAAGTTGTCTATGAGAGATTTTAAGCCTTCGCTAATTGTAATCGATTATGCAGATATTATGCGTTCAAGTCGAAAATTTGATTCCCTTCGACATGAATTGAAATTAATTTATGAAGAGTTACGTAATTTAGCGATGGAAATGAGTATTCCAGTATGGACAGCATCACAAGCCAATCGAGAATCTGCAAAATCTGATATTGTAGGATTAGAAAACATGTCTGAAGCTTATGGTAAAGCTCAAGTAGCAGATGTTGTTTTGAGTCTATCAAGAAAACCAACAGAAAAATCTTCTGGTTACGGTCGACTTTTTGTTGCAAAAAACAGAGCGGGTAGAGATGGTATACTTTTCCCAGTACAGATAAATACAGCAATGTCTAAATTAACAATATTAGAAAACGCTGATGAAATGACGTTAGGAGATGCTGTTAAAGCTCAAAATCAAAACTTAAAAAATTTGTTAAAACAAAAATGGAAAGAAATAAGAGACGAAGAACCGTCTTAGTATAATTTCTTTTCAAACGGTTTATAGTTATAAAATTCTAAAGAGGGAATAATGTATAAGAATGACGAAGTATTTAGAAAGTCGATGGAATATTTTGGCGGAGATGAGTTAGCTGCTAGCGTTTTTACAAACAAATACGCTTTGCAAGATGCTGAAGGTAATTATCTAGAATTAACTCCAGATGATATGCACAAAAGACTGGCAAAAGAATTTGCCCGTATTGAACAAAAATACGAAAACCCAATGGATTGGAGAGAAATTTATGGTTTATTTCAGGGATTCCGTTTTGTAGTTCCTCAAGGTTCTCCTATGAGTGGCATTGGTAACGAGGCAAAAATTCAATCATTGTCTAATTGTTTTGTTATCGAAGCACCAGCTGATTCATACGCAGGAATTCTAAAAACAGATCAAGAACAAGTTCAGATTATGAAACGTCGTGGTGGTGTAGGATTCGACGTTTCTACTATTAGACCTAAAGGTATGTATACGTCAAATGCTGCTAAGACAACTGATGGAATTGAAGTATTCTTAGATCGATTCTCTAATAGCTGCCGAGAGGTTGCACAAGGCGGCCGCCGTGGTGCATTAATGCTTTCAATTTCTGTTCATCACCCACAAGTAATGGACTTTATTAAGATCAAAAGAGATTTAACACGTGTAACCGGTGCTAATATTTCTGTTCGAGTGACTGATGAATTTATGAATGCTGTCAAGCATGGTGATTATTATCAACTTCGCTGGCCTGTTGAAAGCATAGCTGAAGGTGGTGGTGTTCCTGAAGTCGAAGAGGAAGTGCTTGCTCGAGATGTTTGGGATGCTTTAATTGAAGGAGCACATGCTTCTGCAGAACCCGGTGTTTTATTTTGGGACACTGCCACAAGAATGACTCCTTCTGATGCTTACGCTCACAAAGGCTTCGGTAGTGTGTCAACTAATCCTTGCGGTGAAATTATTTTGTCACCTTATGATTCATGTCGATTAATGCTTGTTAATTTAACATCTTTTGTAACAAATCCATGGACGCCTCAAGCTCAATTTGACTACGGAAAATTTCGTGTAGTTGCAAAGAAAGCTCAACGTTTGATGGACGATATGATTGATTTGGAAATTGAGCAAGTCGATAAGATTCTAGAAAAGATTGACAATGATCCTGAATCGGACGAAGTTAAGTACTATGAGCGCAGTTTGTGGCACAATATTCGTCAAGCTGCTCTCAATGGACGTCGAACTGGCTTGGGTATTACTGGATTGGGTGATGCACTTGCTATGTTGGGTCAAAGGTATGGTTCAGACGATTCCATCCAAACAACTGAAGAGATCTACAAGTGGTTATCTTTGGCTTCATATGAAGAGTCAATTCAGTTAGCTAAAGAGCGTGGTGCTTTTCCAATTTGGGATTTAGATTCAGAAAGAAATCATCAATTTATTAGTCGTGTTTTGAGTGAATTAACTCCGGATGTTATTGAAGATTACAAGAAATACGGAAGACGAAATATTGCTAACACAACAACTGCACCTGCAGGTTCTGTTTCTTGTTTGACTCAAACCACATCAGGTATTGAGCCAGCTTTTATGCTTTATTATAAGAGACGTAAGAAAGTTCAAAGTGACGAAGAAGTAATGTTTGTTGATGATCTTGGTGACGAGTGGACTGAATTCAATGTTTATCATCATAAATTTAAAGAGTGGATGGATTCAACTGATCCGGATTGCGATTGGGAATCAGATGATTTAAATGTTGCAGTTTCTCATAGTCCGTATTCTGGAGCAACAGCAAATGAAATTGATTGGCGTGCTAAAGTAAAACTTCAATCAGTTGCACAAAAGTGGATCTGTCATGCAATTAGTAATACTACAAATTTACCTGCTGATATTGATGTAGAAACTGTTAAAGATATCTACATGATGGGTTGGGAACTTGGATGTAAAGGTGTAACTGTTTATCGAGATGGTTCTAGATCTGGTGTGCTTATTTCTGCTGAAGAAAAGAAAGAAGAAGAAACAACGTTTGCAGAAAGGCATGCACCAAAAAGACCTGAGATTTTAGAATGTGATATTCATCACACCTCTGTAAAAGGTCAGAAGTGGATCGTTCTTGTGGGTCTTCTTGATGGAAAACCTTACGAGGTCATTGGTGGAGAAGCTCATCAAATAGAAATACCTAAAAAATATAAGCAAGGAAATCTACTTAAACGTTCTTTTAAAACGCAGAATAGCAAGTATGATCTAACAGTTGGTGAGGGAGACGAAGCTTTAACAGTCAAAGATGTTGTAAGTATTTTTGATAATCCTAACCATGCAGGTTACACAAGAGTTATCTCAACTTCTTTAAGACATGGAGTTCCTGTTCAATTTCTGGTTGAACAAATGTTAAAAGATAAAGAAGCAGATTTGTTTAGCTTTTCAAAAGTTATTGCTAGATGTTTAAAGAATTATATTCTTGATGGTACTTCTGCAAGTGATAAAGATTGTTTAAAGTGTGGAGCTGAAGACAGTCTCATTTATCAAGAAGGATGCGTCACTTGTACATCTTGCGGAGATGGAAAATGTGGGTAAAATTTTAAATTAATAATCTTTAAAGAGTGCATGTAAATTGCACTCTTTTTTATTATAATGTATAAACATTAAACAATTAAAAAAGGAAGATTTAATGCTCTGGAAATCAAAAGTTTCACCTTTAATCAAAGAATTAGAACTGAGAAAAACTCCAATTATTATTAGAGTTAATAAGTTCGATGAGGATAGTGCAAAAGAATTTATTTATCAAATGGGGTTAGCACATAATACTGGTCAACCAATTATTCCAATTGTAATTGACAGTTATGGTGGTCAAGTTTATTCTTTAATGGCAATGATTAGTGCAATTAAACAATCAGAATTGCCTGTAGCTACTATTGTTGAAGGCAAAGCAATGTCGTGTGGCGCAATTCTTTTTAGTTTCGGAGAAGAAGGCATGCGGTATATGGATAAAGATGCTACAATTATGATTCATGATGTCTCTTCAGGTGCCTTAGGAAAAGTTGAAGAGTTAAAATCTTCTGCTGAAGAAGCCAATCGATTAAATGAAAAAGTTTATCAAATGATGGCTAGAAATACCGGGCATCCGGATAAGTTTTATTGGGACATGGTTCAAGAAAAAGGAAGAGCTGACTGGTTTATTGAAGCAGAAGAAGCTAAAAGACTTAATTTAGCAAATCATCTTAGACTTCCTAAACTTAGCATGGAAGTAAAAGTTGAAATGGAAATTTGTTAACTTTACTCATGAAGATAATAATTACAAGCCCGCTTTAAGCGGGCTTTTTTTGTTTTTGTTGAATAGTTATAATATGATTAAAAGGAGGAAGTGTGCAAGATCAGAGTATAGAATCTATTATGACTGATTACATTGCTTGTATTAAAACAATGCATGATTGGTTTCATTCTGCACATATACTAACGAAGGGAGTAGGGTTTTCAGGAGATCATGTTAATCTTTACGGTAAGATATATCAAGAGTTAGGTGATTCTTTAGACGGAATATTAGAAAAAATTTTAGGAATAACTAATGATGAAGATCTAGTATGTCCTACAGTAATTGCACATTCTGTAGCAGATAAAATGCAAGTAATTCCAACTAATTCAAACAAAGATGCTGTAATGATTGCTTCGACAGCTTTACAATTAGTAAAATCGCATATTAATAACACAGAAAAGTTTTTTAATATTTTGGAATCTTCCGGTATGCTTTCTTTAGGGTTTAATGATTTTTTAGCTGCATACTGTAATCAGTTAGAAGGATATATTTATTTACTACAACAACGAGTTAAGGAGAACTTAAAATGAGTAGAGTTACAGTAATGATCGGAGCTATGAAACCGATGACGAGTGGTCATTACACTTTGATTAGAAATGCAATCGAGGATAGTCAAGCACCTGAAGGTGTTGTAAAAGCTGACGAAACTTATGTTCTAGTTTCGATGCAGGATCGAATTAAAAAAGGCGAATTACCTGTCAGGGGCGAAACAGCGATCAGTGCTTTAAAAGACCTATACACAGATGCGCTAACAGATTTGTTTTCATTGTCAGGTCAGAAAAAAGTTAATCTCGTTTTCTGTCATTCACAAAAGTTTGGAAGAGAAAACCCGGAAAGAGTCGCAGAGATGACAGGAATGATAAATGATTTTAATTCTCTTTTTTCTTCTTTGGGAAATGTAGATGTTTCTGTTCAAGAAGTTAGAAGTGGACCACCCGATGTTTTAATGCAGTTAGCTGAATCTAGGCCAGCTGACCAATTTATCCTGTACACAGGCGTTGACGATTTGAAAAAATATCAATATTTTAAAAAATATGCAACTAATGTAGATTTCGCAGGATTTGAAAGATTTCAAGGGGGAATTTCAGGTACTAGAGTTAGAGCTCTTATGCAATCTGATAGAGGATCTGAAGGTTTTAGTGAAGAAGAACTTTCTGGAGCTTTTCCTCCTGGTGTAGATCCTGCTGCAGTTAGAAGTCATTATAGAGGAGCAGCTGATCTAGATCCTCTTTCTGAGACAAAGCTTAGAAAATTAATTAGAGAATCAATAAAGAGAAGAATGAAATGGCTATAGATAAAGTTTTTTATAACGAAGGTTCAGCAGCTAAGCTTGGTTGGGAACCTGAATGGTTTGGCGCAGATGATTTTGATGATAAGTTAGTTAAAAAAATTGCTGATTGGCAGAAAAAATTAGGAATTACTCCTGACGGTTTGTGTGGACCAACAACTTATCGCAGAATCTATGCGGAAAGACTTTCAAATATTGATGATTTCTTACCAAAAAGCATTAAAGAAAAAGATGAAGCTTTTATTGTTCATAAGGGAAATTTTATTCCCATTGAGTGGAAAAAAGTTGTTTTATGGTCTGAAAGTGATGGACTAAAAACAACGGGTAAATATAAACCTTTCTTTGACGAAAGAAAACCTAATCTTTTTGTAACACATTGGGATGCTTGTTTAGATTCTGAATCGTGCGCAAAAGTATTGGGTAAAAGAGGTTTATCTGTTCATTTTTGTATTGACAATGATGGTACAATATATCAGTTACTTGATACAAATCACATTGCTTACCACGCAGGAAATCATAATGGTAATAGTATAGGCGTTGAAATTAGTAATGCTTATTATACTAAATATCAGGATTGGTACGTCAAAAAAGGATTTGGAGAGCGTCCGGTTGTTAGAGGCGTTAAATGTCAAGGGTCTACACTTGAAGATCACTTAGACTTTTATCCTATTCAAATCGAAGCTCTTAAAGCATTGTATAAAGCAGTGCATAAAGGCATGGGAATTCAACTAAAATGTCCTCTAGATTCTGACGGTAAAACTTTAGACAAAGTTTCAACAGCAGCAGCTGCTAATAGATTTAACGGATTTGTTAGTCATTATCATATTTCAAAAAAGAAAATTGACTGTGCTGGGTTAGATATTGAGGGTATATTAAATGAGTTGAGGTAGAAAAATTAATTTTATTTTTCAGTTTTATTTTTTATTATTAAGTGTTTTCGTTTAGTTTAAGTTTAAGTAGAGTTTAAAATATGACAGCTGTAAGAATCGTAGAGTCTTCGGGCTCGCGGGGATCACTGCAAATATCTGATGGGTCTGGTGGATTTATATTCACAGATAGTCTATTTTTTGACTTTACACAAAATACTTTGATAGCTAGCGGCTCAGGAACGAGCCCGACTACCGTTAATAGTGGTTCAGCGCAGTTTCTGCAAGGAATATCCGGATCTTTAACACAACTAGTTGACGGGAGATCCTATTTAGTTGCTGGCACTAACGTAACGATAACTAGCGAATCTAATGGTCAAGTAACTATAAATGCTACTGGAGGAGCAGGCGGTAGTATTACTGTTGAATCCGGATCAACATCCGTTTCATCAGTGTCTACAATTGCAGCTAGTAATGGGTTTATCTTAAACGATGAAGGGGGAGGTAGAGCGTCTTTGACGTCGTCCATTGGTTTAGCTGAAGATGGTGATTATACAGATGGATTGTTTATTGATTTTACACCACAAACTCATATCGGAACTGCAATTGATAGATTTAATGAAATTCTTAAAGCTCTTGCTCCTTCTCCAGCTCCCAGACTTGATGATATTGATGTAGATGACAGTGGTATCACATCATTTCTTTCATTTGGATCAAGTAATGATCAAACTTTAGCAACACCATCTTACACTACAGTTGGAAATTCAGCAGGAATAGGAAGTGCTGTTGACGTCAACGAAAGTTATGCTCCTGCTACTTCGGGCAACAATGAAAGAATAGGAATCTTTGCTGGCCTCACAACAATTAATGGTGTACTAAATCAAGACGTTGCTTCGAATAGTCAAGGGGGAGGTTACGTAAATTACCCAGCTGATTCATTCGGAGATGCTGATCAGGGAACTTTAAAATTAGAGGTTAATGGTTCTGTTGTAAAATCAATCGATTTAACAGATTTATCTGTGGGAGCTGGTGGCTCAGGCCTAGGAACGGACAATCAAGTCAATGCTAACGGTTCCGGATTCGTTAATTTATCAGCTGCGACAACAGGAACTTTTTCTAACGGTAATGCTTTTAACACATTTAAGCATAGAACAGGTGAATATACAATAGATCCGGATGATCAGCGTAATGGCTGGAATTATGCTAGAATAGTTCACACTATTGGTTCAACTGATACAGTTACTAACTATATTGAGTGGGTAAATGATGATAATGCTGATGCTTTGGCTGTAGCAGGTAATGAAATTACATTTGAAGGAAGCGGAAGTATACACCTTTCAGGAGTAGAATACTTTAGGAGCGGATCTGCCGAATATAAAGTTAGAGTAACAAATGCTTACAAATACATTTATGACAACACAGCTATTTCATTTCCAACTTCTAACACAGCAACATTGTCATCAAGTCCTTCGTTCTCAATATCAAATCAAGCAAAGCCAACAATTGACACTGCAGGTGGAGAAGATCACACTAAAGTTTTACACTTGACCGGTTCTAGCACAATAACAGCAAATTATTTTATTGATGGATCAGTGACAGCAGGAGTTTCTGTTACGCATCCAAGAAAATCAAACTTGTCAAATTCAGGTCAGGCAACTGCTTCCGGTATTTTGATGTATAACTTGACGAATACATCTACAAATACTTTAGAGACTTTTAGAAGAGAAAATTACAGAATTGTAAGTGGTGCTTATGACACACAAGCTTCAGTTGTAGATGCTGGTAACGTTTGGGATTCCACAGCTTTTATTACAGCATCAAATGGTGGCCATTCAAACGGATTACAGTTTTATAATAGTCGATTATATGCACCGACTAATACTTTAAATAGCGGTGATTTTAGAGACAATAGCGACGGTGGATCTTTAAACAATGCACCTTCTGAAAATCCAGATTATAGCGGGCAAACATCAGGTCAGAGAACATTTTACAGATGGTTTCAGAACTTAGATGGAGTAACACATTACGATCTATCAATTGCAATTAATGGATCTTCAACAATTGTACCAAGCACAACAGCATTAAATTCTTCTAGGCTTAGAGTTTTTGTCAAGATTCCTGAAGTTACTGGATGGATGGATGCAGCTTTGCCATTTACGATTGACCAGTATCAAGATAACGATGGGGCTTACACAATTAGTTTTGATAACTCTTTAAACGCTACAAATTATTTAAACTTTGGAAATGTCGGAGTTGCTAATAACGATTATGTTGTCTTAAGAATAGAAGCAGATTCAAGCTGGACTGGGTATGTTGATCAGATAACCGTCAATATCGGGGCTGGGACGGGAACTCTGACGCCTGTTCCTGACTTAGACAACATTGATGCAGACAACACTGGAATAACAGCTAATTTAAGTTTTGGAAGCTCAAAATCCATCACAGGTTATTCAGATGTTGGAACGACAGCAGGTTTTTCTGCAGTTGATGTTAATGGATTATATGAGGCGCCATCAGGCGGAACAGATTATCGTCGAGGAATATTTAATGGTTCTTCGATTTTTGAAGGTGATTTAAACGAAGATGTTGTTTCTCCTGGTTATGATTATGCTAATAATGCTTTCTCAGATGCTAATACGGGATCTTTAAAGCTAGAGGTTAATGGTTCTGTTATTTATGAACTAGAAATAACAGGATCTGAGGGTTTGGTTGGTTCTGGAGCTCCAGGCGCAGGAACTGATGATTCTAATGTAAATGCAAATGGCTCAGGTTTTATTGATTTAAGCGAATGGGCCCCTGGTAGATTTGACAATCAAGTTCCAAGATATTCAGAGGTGCAAAGGACTAGCAAATATAGAATTGTTGCTGCTGATCAAAGAAATGGGTGGAACTATGCAAGAGTTATTCATACAGTTGACGGCGTTGATAGAGAAACAAACTATGTTGAGTGGGTTAATGATAATGATGCGAATGCATTAAGTTCAGCTGGTAATAATCTTACTATTTTTGGTGACGACTCTTTCAACTACTTGAGTGGCGTTAAATATTTCTCTTCACCATCTGGAAGCATTGAAACAAGAATTAGTAATATCTACAAGAACGTTTATTCTGATAGCGCTTCCGCGATTAGTTTTACGAGCTTAACAAATGCGACAGGGGCAAAAATAGTCCAGGAAGGAACAGGATTGAGTTCTACAAAGACAACAGTTTCTTCAACTGACAGCTTGCAAACATTAAATACAAATCCAGACTCACAAAACGAAGTCTTAAATGTAACAGGGACAATTAATTTTACTTTATCAAAATCCTTGCCAGGGACTTACACTACAGCGTATAGTTGTGCTGGAGCAATGTCGTTTGTTCACCCACTCAAGACAAATCACACGATAACAACACAGACAACAACAAATCTTTTGGTTTGGACACCTTCTGATACTTCTAATGCAAACACAGATGAATACTTTACGGGTGAAACTTATAGACTAGTAAGTGCTTCATACGGAGCAATGTCAGATATCTCAGGTGGAACTTACGATTGGGATTCTCAGACATCTATGGATGATCAAGCTACTTATCCAGAACACGCAACAGGTCTTTTAATATACGATGATTATTTGATACCTCCAAAAGACGGAGGGAATAATGGTGATTTTAGAAATCACGACGAAGGAGGAGGTATTGAATCACCTGCAGGAAACGTTAACTATAGTTCTTTGACTAATTCTGAAAGACATTATTATAGATCTTATTTAAATAACACAACTGCTGATAGACCGAGTATTACAATTACTGCCTATGGAGACGCTAATTTAGTAGGAAAGACAGGCGCAAACGCAGCATCGCTTGGAGCTAATAAAAACATTTTTATAGAAGTAAAAGTTCCGGGAAAGACAGGTTGGATGGATTTAGGGAAACCATCCGATCTCTCTTTTGCTGATGGAAGCGGATGCTTAAGTGGAGACTTAGATGCAACTATTGACGGAGCGGGAGCTTCAAATGTTTGCACTTTCAATGGCTTCACTGTAGATGGTACAACTTCGGGAGCTGAATATTTTGTTGTAAAGGTTTCTGCTAGTGAAGATTGGACAGGCTATCTAGATAGACTTTCTGTCGCGTGGAGCGTGTAATGGCAGGAAAATCGAATACATCAGCTACCTTTTTTGCACAGAAAAAACTTTTAGGTAAAGCGCATACATCAAATTTAAAAACTGATGGTGAAGAATTAATTGGTTCAAACATTCAGACTGCTACGTCTATTGTGTTTGGTGAGACTATTCCTAATGATCCATCCAGAACATTATATCTTTTGCAAAGTGCTTCAAACGGCGGTCCTTCGACAGTTGAGTATATTCAGTTTACTTTAGATGTTCTTACTGGAACAACTTATGACGCAAACGACACAGGAGGCGGCGCAGGAACTGACACGGGAGAAGACAGTCAGGTATCTGGTCCTCACGCCTATAAGTTTAGATTTCCTTCTGATTATGAATCTTCTACTAGCAATACTAGGGCAGGTAACGGATTCTTTAATAATAATGCTCTAGTTCATGAATCTTTGGGTGCTGTACAGTTAGTACCACCATTTTTCTCTCAAGCTTCTCCAAATCCTTATATTGTAAAATTATATCAAGATGACGGTGGGGGCGGCGTAGGATCTGAAATTCCTTTACTAGATAACATCGATTGGAATGTTGATCTTTATAACGGTATTTTGTTTCTGCAAGATTATGATGCTTCTAAAATTCCTGCATTTGCAAGAGCTTTTGCTTATGTTGGAAAAATGGCAGAAGAAGTTATTTCTTCTGGCTCTTCTGGCGGTTCTGGAGGAGGATCTGGTGATAATAATGCAAATTATGTTGTCACTTCTGCCACGGGTTCTTTACCAAATGCTAAAGTCATAGAAGCAGGTTCGGGTATTTCAATTACAACCGGTGCAAACACTGTTACAATTGCTTCAACACTTGCATCAATAAATGGCAGAGAAAAGACAACTTATTTTGTCACTTCATCTCATAGTGCACTTTCGCCTTTGATAATAACAGGCCAAGACTTTTCAACTGTGCAATATGATTCGAATAAAATAGATGTTAATCTTAACGGTCAATTATTACATACAGGATCTCTTTCAGAAGTAACTGCTGGGACAAGGGACTACAATTTATCAGCTACTGATAGTATTACTTTTGGTTTTCAGCTTGAACCTGACGACATTGTTGACACTGTTATTAGCTTTGTGGGTACCGGAGGCTCTGGGGGATCTGGCGATTCAACAGCTTCTTATCTTGTGCTTTCAAATACAGGTTCTTTGTCAAACGAAAGAGCTTTTGTAGCCGGGACAGGTTTGACTGCCACTGATGCTGGTGCAAACGGAAATTATACGTTAGCAAACTCAAACGGAAACTATGTATTTAATGAATATTTAGGTCAAGCTGATGGATCTAACACATTATTTACTTTGAATCATTCGCCTACTGATGCGAAAAATGTTTCTATTTTTGTTAACGGTCAACTTCAAATGCCAGCAACATCAATAACTAGCGCACCTTTTCAAGATTATTCAGTCACAGGATCTAATATCTACTTTACAACATCTTCAATACCTCCTGAAGGTAGTTTGTTGATGTCAAATTATACAACAAACGAGGCAATCTAAAATGTCTAAAATGTCAAATCAATGTATACAAAACTATTTTGAAACGTCTGACATTGCAATTGCTTCTTATGTTATGATGAAAGGTCTAAAATTGATCAGTGCAGATAGAGACTACAAAGGAAAATTTAATTTTAAATTTGACGATCCTAACAACAAAGGACCGGCACTAGCCGTCGATTACGTAAATAGTGAGTCTGCTCGTTTTGATTCTATAATGAAGAATCTAAAAAGTATTTTATACAAATCTTAGTCACTTTGTTTCTAATCAGATATATTTAATATCAGTTAAGTAAAGTCAAGTTAAGTCCCCAAACTCATTAATTTAAAGGAGACAAACATGAGTAGAACACAATTAAGGTTACAACAAGTAACAGGATCTTTTGGTATTGGTTCTGGCCAAATCAATGATCAAATTATTACAGCAGCTTCTGCGACAGGTTCGATTGATTCTTCGGATCTTGCGTCAGTACTTTCTCACTTAGCTGCAAGTATTAAGAAAATTCATGGTGCTGATTCTTTCACAGAGGCAGCTGCTGGTGAATTTTCTCAGTCAATCGTACCAGATTCAGTGGGTGGTCAGGACATCGGTTCAACCTCTGTTGAATGGGGTGATATTTTTATCGCTGACGGAAAAGCATTACAATTAGGTAATGACCAAGACGTAACAATTACTCACGATAGCGGAACAGGTGCAGACGTTGTATCAGCAGGTGCTTTTGATATTCAAGCAGGTGCTACTTCAGTTATCAATACTACAGCAGGAAACTTAACTGTTGATTCCAATGCCGGGAATCTTGTCTTAGATGGACACACTGGTGTTGACATTGACGCTTCTAATAGTGGTAAGGTCTCCATCGATGGAGCAGGTGGTATTGATATCGGTGTTGCTGCTGACGTTGCAATTGATATTAATTCTTCTACACTTGATATTGATGCTTCAGGAGCTGTGACAATTGATGCTAGCGCAGGATCAATATCAATCGGTACTAACAGCAGCGGTCGTGCTATCAATATTGGTCACACAACTTCTGAAGTAACAGTTAATGATAACCTTACTGTTACGGGTGATCTTACTGTTAATGGAGATACTATTACAGTAAATGTTGAAAACATGACTGTCGAAGACAATATCATCGGCTTAGCTACAACAGGTTCAACCGCTTACGGTCCCTCTGGAAACGATAGAGGTGTTGTTTTCGCTGGTGGTGCTTTAGCAGATAAGCAACCTGCACTTTACTATGATGGTTCTGCATCTAAATTTGTTTTTGCTACAACAGCAACTTCACCATCTTCAGCTAGCTTTGTTGCTACTCCTGCTCAAGGAGAATTAGATACAGTTGTTGCTTCAACTATCTCTTTTGATTTTGCTGGAAACGAAACAATTTCAGGTGACGGAACTGATATTTCTTTTGCTGTAGGTGCTAATGGTGACATTAATATTCCTGCTAATATTGGTCTAACTTTTGGTAACGACGGTGAAATCATTGAAGGTGACGGTACTGATTTAACAATCAAAGGTGGCGACATCAATCTCACTGCTGAGGCTGATGTTAACATTCCTCAAGACATTGGTTTAACATTCGGTGCTGATACTCAAAAGATTGAAGCGAATGCTTCTAACGATCTTACAATCGAAGCGGGTGGTGACATCTATCTTGATGCCAATGGCGCAGACATTGTTTTCATGGATGGCGGAACAACATTTGGTAAGATTACTAATTCATCTAGCGATTTAGTACTTTCAGCTTCGATTGGCGGGCAAGCATTAAAACTTGAAGGAAGTGGTGACGGTGTTTATATCAGAGACTTAGAATCAGACATGTTCAAAGTTATTCACAATAGTATATCCCAAGCTAACGAAATTCAATTTGCTACTGGACAATCTGCAATTATAAAAAGTCAAGGGGGAACTGACATCGTTATTGCTGCAAACGATTTAGGTACTGTTGTTTTAGGTCTTGATGATAGTGCAGGTACTGGTTACTTAATGGTAACTGGATCAGGTGCTGATGCAACAATCGCGATTGGTGGTTTGCAAGGTGGGTTTGGATCTGCAGGTGGTGCTTTAACACTTACAGGATCTAGAATTGAATTCAAGGGTGGTGCTTCTGCTTTTGAATCACGTTACTATAATATTGGAGAAACGAACTACGTTGGTTTTAAAGCTCCTAGTTCACCAGACGATACAGTTTATCAATTACCTGCGGCAGATGGAACTAACGGTTACGCTTTAACAACCAACGGTTCAGGTGTGTTATCGTGGGCTGACCCAGCTGGTGCTTCTCTTAGAAGAACAATTGTCAAAGCTACACAAACAATTGCAGCTGGAAATATTGACTTGGGATCTTCTAAAACAGCAGGATTAACAACTCTTCTTACTTCTGACAATTTGGATCTGAGTGGAATTTCTGATGCTGATCTAGTTAACAAGGTTGAAGTTTACGTTAATGGTGCGCTTCTAGTTTCAGGTTCAGATGGTGATGCTGACGCAGATTATACTCATATTGATGATGATACTCTCAAGTTCGCTTTCAGCCTTGAAGCAGATGATATTATTCAAGTTATCACTCGATAATTTTTTGATTTAATATTTTAAAGGGCTTCTTTTGAAGCCCTTTTTTGTATTTACTTTTTAGTGATATTTAAATACAATTAATAACATTTATTTTGAGGGATAGGATAACCGTGAAAAAATTTATTGAAGAAAAGATTAAAAAAATTGAAGAACAAAATGACATTGAAAAATCTTCACAAAATGCTTACACACAAATAGATCAATTTATAGATACTATTTTAGTAGAAGCAGCATCTGATTCAAATAAATCTTACGAAGTATGTGCTAAAGGTCTTTTATCGCTCAAGTCTTTTGTTAATAAGAACTTACTTTCTCTCAATAATTTGATTGTTCAAAAGCAGTCTTTTAAAGGATTGATTGAAGCTTACGAAAGAGAAGAAAAAATAAAATCAGAGTTATCATCAGGCAAAGATCCTTTAAAAAGAGAAATTGGAGAGAGACCGGAATCGCTAAAAAAAGTTAGAAATTTAAAAGATCAAATAGTTAGTAATGAAGACTTTGATGTCGAGGAAGAATAATGGCTAACTTAAAAATGTTTAAAGCAACAAACTTAGGAACTAGTCAAACAGGACAAGCTGCTAATGTTTATTTTAGATTGCTTTGGGCAGATGGTACGACTTACTTGTCAAGAAGAAATACAGGAGTTTATGAATTAGTAGCTGGGACCGGTCATTACGGATCTTCTTTTGATGTTAGAACAGACTTTAGTGGATCTATTGTTTGGGACGTAGATGGAACTTCAGTTTATGCTTTAGAAGAAATAGAATCTGCTGTTGACATAAGATTTACTCGTTTTATGACAACTGGAAGATGGCTTATTGATGAAAATACAAATGAGATGATTTTTTATAAAGACGACAATTCAACAGAAATAGCTCGATTTAATTTAAAAGATAGCGCAGGAAATCCAGCAGTAGATGCAGTATTTGAAAGATTGAGAAGTAGTTAATGGTTTCTCCCATTGTAACAAAAGGATTTTCAAGCAACCAAAGAATTGTTACAATGGGATACGGTGGTGTTTTAGCAGCCGTTGCAGAAGTAATTAGAGGCGCTGTACAACATGGACGACGCCGAAAAGAAGAATTAATTGAAGATTATGAAAAGTTTAAAATAACAGCAAAGTTAGTTGAAATCAATGGAAAAGAATTGATCAAGCCCATAATTAATACAATAACGAAAACATTTAACTTGTCGAAACAGAAAGATGTTAAAGTTGAGGCGACTCCTGAACAGATTACATTTAAGAAAGATTCGAAATTTAGAGTTTGGGTATCTCGTTTAAGAATTAGGAGAAAAGATAATGAAACCGATTGATTTGATGCTTGATGAAGAAAATGAATTAAGATTTAAAGTTAACATTGAAGGAAGTCGTCCAGGTAAAACAATTAGTCGTTTAGTTTTAGAAGCTCCAGAAATGTCACTCATTTTTGAAGGAGAACAAGATTCAGAAGGTGAGTTAGTAGTTATTGTTCCTGAGCTCGGCAATGTTTTAAAAGAAGGCACTTACGATTCTCACTTAGAAGTTTTAGTCGATGATAGAATATTTGTACCTTTAGAATTAAAAACAAAATTTGAAAAATCTGTTTCAGTTACAGCTGAAGCTATTGTAAGAACTCCTAGAAGAAAACCAAAAGTAAACGCTTCTGCAGTTTTGGTTGAATCACAACCCACTGTGAGCGTAATAAATTCTAAAACATCGAAAATTAGCGAGAGTAAAGAGAGAAAAAGAAAAGATAATGTCATAACAGACAAAGATATTCAGAATCTCTTTAATGTGTTAAAAAGAAAAAAGAAATAACATTAAATGCATGAACTAGAATATGACAAAATCATTTATCAGATTAAGTCATTAAATGCTGAATTTACGATATTAGAAGAAAAAGAATTTAACGGAAGACTTGACTTGAATTATCGTTTAAGTGAAGCTTATAAATTAGTTGAGAAAAGTCAAAAAGAAAAATTTAGTAATAACTATTTTCCCAAGTCTGATGAACAACAAAATAAAAGTCCCGATCACGATCAACAGATAATACAAGATAAGAAACAAACATCATCCGCTCTAAAACCAAGAAAGTCAGGCTGGCAAAAATCAATTTTTAAAGAAGTTTCAAAAAAGACACATCCTGATACTTTGATTAGTTTTAGACAAGAAGATAAAGTTTTTTATAGCGAAATATACATTAAGTGTAAAGATTATTTCAATGATAAAAAAGACGCAGATTTGTTAGTGACTGCTAATGAAGTAAGAGTTAAACCAAAAAAAATAACAGAAGAGCATAGAATGATTTTGGTGTGTGCTGTTTCTGAAAAATCTCAAAAAATTAACTTACTTAAAAATAATACTTACGTAATCTGGGATGGATTACCAGAAGACCAAAAGAAAGTATTTTTGGAAAATTATTTAAGGCAACAAGGATTTAACATCAGCGAAGAAAATTTAGAAGAAGTTATTAAATCAAAAAGACCTAATCGTAAGCCAGGAGAAAGACCAAATAACTTTATTGCTAAAAGAAGAAGATTGAAGCGTGCAAAAGAATAAATTTTAGTGTTATAATAAAAGTAGGAGGCATTATGGATTGGAAACCACCTGAATCACCTTACACGCTTTTACAAGAACAAATTTATGACGACCCATGGAAGATATTTGTTTGTTGCATCTTTTGTAACTTAACAAAAAGATTGACAGCAGAACCCTATTTCTGGGAAACAATCAAAAGATGGCCAACACCAAAAGCTCTTTTAAACGCTAATGAAAAAGACTTAATAGCGTTAATAAGTCCGTTAGGCTTATCTGAAAGACGTTCTAGAGCACTTAAAAGAATGTCCAATGATTTTATCAACAAGGAATGGAAAGACAATCCAACAGTACTCTACGGCGTAGGAAAGTATGCTTCTGATGCTTATCGTATATTTTGTTTAGGAGACTGGAGAAACGTAGAGCCCAAAGATGGCGCTTTAGTAAATTATCACAATTTTTTAAAGGAGTATTTTAATGAGTCAGAAAAAGAAAACGCCAAGTAAAGGCGGCAGTGGAGTTGATTTATTAGATAAGGACGAAGTTCGTCAAGAAAATCAGAAACCCAAGAAGTACAAAGTACTTTTTCATAACGATGATTTTACACCGATGGAACTAGTTGCTTCAATTTTAGTATCTGTTTTCCATCACAGCGATATCGCAGCTTGGGAAATTACAATGGATGTTCACGAAAAAGGTAGAGGAGTAGCTGGTGGTCCGTATAGTAAAGAAGTTGCTGAGACGAAAACTGAAAAAACAATTGCAATTGCAAAGACGTTAGGATATCCTTTGCTAGCAACATTTGAGGAGGAATAGTGCCTGAAGGACCAGAAGTTAAAAAAACTGTTGATTATCTCAAATCAGCTTTTAAAAATAATGAACGTATCAAAGACATAGAGATAGTATCGGGAAGATATTCAAAAGGAAGACCTTTTCAAGGTTACAATGACATGTCTTTTGAGATACCTCTTAGAGTTTCAAAAATTAGTTGTAAAGGAAAGTTTATTTACTTTTTCTTTGATGACATGTCATCTCTGTGGTGTACTCTTGGAATGAGTGGAGCTTGGCAAAGTTACTCAACAAAACATACGCGAGTCATTATCACAACTAGTGATAATCAAAAATTATATTTTAACGACATTAGAAATTTTGGGACATTAAAGTATGTCAATTCTGTTAGCGAATTAACTACAAAGCTTGCATCGCTAGGAACAGACGTTTTAGGAGAGTTTGATTCTTTTGAAAAATTTAGAAGCGAATTTGTTAAAGGGATAACAAAAAAACCTAAAAAGACAATAGCAGAAAACTTAATGAATCAATCGTTAGTTTCAGGCGTTGGGAATTATTTGAAAGCAGAAATATTGTATCATGCTGAGGTTTCACCACATAGAATTGTTTCATCTTTAACAGATACAGAGCTTTACTCTTTAGCTCTTTTTTCACAGTTAATTGCTAAAAAGTCATATGAGAGTGGCGGAGCAACAATTTCAACTTATAGAAACTCAAATGGTGAAAAAGGTTTGTATAGTAGAAGGTTTGCTGTGTATAATCAAAAGTATGATCTTGAAGGTAATGAGGTCATAAAAGAAACAACAAAAGATAAGAGAACAACCCATTGGGTTCCATCAATACAAAAGTGAGGAAAAATGAAATTATCAGATGAAGTAATAGGTGAAATTGCAAAACAATTGCAAGTTGCAATTCTTACTGGCACCGATGTTGTAGATAACTTGAGACTTATTGAGTTAGAGACAAGAGAAGACGACAATTTGTATTTAACTGAAGCTTATTCAGACATTTCAGAAAAAAATATCAAAAAGCTTCAAGAGTTTATTGAGAAAGTTGAAAATGAAAAAAATGTCGAAGGATAGATTAGATCAGATTTTTCAGATGAGGCATGATTTTATGAGTAGAATGCTTGAAGTCATGCCTCATGCTCAACCTAATTTTCCTGTTGATGTCACAACAAAAGAAAGTCAACAATATTGTAGAGATCTGGCTTTGCGTGGAGTTGAAGAAATGTTTGAGGCACTTCAACATTTGAAAAATTGGAAAACTCATAGAGTAACAGAAATTAGTGAATTCGATAGAGATAATTTTCTTGAAGAAGTTGTAGATGCTTTTAATTATTTCTTTGCACTTCTCGTAGCTCTTGATTGCTCTCCTGAAGAATTTTTTGAAGCATATCTTAAAAAAGACAAAATAATTCATCAACGTGTAACAAATAAATACTAAGGTTTGAAATGAAGTATAAAACAGACTTGGAACTTTTCTTTGATCTTCAAGATAAATTTCACAAAAAAGTTTACGGTAGCAAATACAAAGATTTTTCTTCTAAAGAAAAAGAAGAAATTTCTAAGACGCTGGGTTTATGTTTACATCAAGAAGTAAGCTCTTTAATCAGCACTATTAATTTTAAATCACACACAAAAAGTTATACTGAGGTTGACATATCAAACTTCAAGTATGAAGCTGCTGATGCTTTCAGATATATTATTGCTCTTTTAAATACATGGGAAATCAACGACAAGGAATTCCTTCAGGCTTTTTGTGAAAAAGATGTTTATCTCAATGTTAGAAATAAACTTGAAAAAAGACGATGGGAAGGACAGCCTGTTATTATTGTAGACGTCGATGATGTATTAGCAGAATTTAGAGATGGATTTTCTGAATGGCTTAAGAAATATAAAGATATCGACGCATCAGTTTCTTCTAAAGAGTATTATTTTATTACAGCTTTAGCTAATTCCAAAGAGAATCCTGAAGAAATATTCATGGAGTTTTTGAAGACAGGTGGATTTAAAAATCTAGAAGTTGTAAAACATTCTATGAAATCATTGAAAACTTTAAGAAAAAAAGGTTACTGGATTCAACTACTAACTGCAAGACCTAAAGAAAATTTAAAATGTCTTTATGATACATACGACTGGATTAGTAAGTGGACAGATTGTTTTGATGCGATAGATTTTAGTACAGAAAAGTTTAGATGGTGTGCACAATCAGAGTTTTATGATTCAGGAGCAATTAAGTTTGCGATTGATGATTCTCCAAAGCATATTGAAGAGTATGCCAAACATGGGATTAAAACTTTGGTTCCCTTAAAGACATACAACGATTTTGTTTCTCATGAAAATATAACTTTTTATTCTGACCCGAAGGAGATAATTAATTTAGTATTGGAGAACTAAATGATTATTTCCGAAGAAAGAGTTAGAAGGCTTATCAGAAATATTCTTTTTGAATCAAAAAAAAGAAGCAGGTCAGAATATCAAGAAATGCTTGATTCATCAAAAGAAAAAGTTAAGTCAGAAATTGACAAGATCAACTTTTTGAGTGATAAAAATAAAACTGCGTTAAAACAAATCATTGCAAATATTCAATTGATTTTAATAGAAGAAGAAAAGGGCGGAGCTAAAAATACAAAAGCCTATGCTCTTCACGTTGTAGTCGATGAGTCAGGAAATGTATCATCTGATAAATTTACAGAAGGATCTGCGATGGTCGATAACGAATCTGAAAAAGCTTTAGAATCATGGAAGGATAAAAGTTTTCAAAATCCAAGAATTGTAATCAATCAAAAGATTTTCACAATTGCAGGTGACGGAAGAACAATCGATCATGAAGTTAGACACATAAAAAACAATCTGATAAAATTCGTTATAGGCTCGAACAAACTAAACGCTGATGAAGTTAAAAATATCTTGAGAAAAGATTTGAAAGATTTAACAGATGATGAAATTATTGAAAAGTGGATTTCAGAGAAGAGATTTACAAATAACTCAATTGATAAGAGAAATGCCCATGGACTGATTAAATCAATGTTAGAAGACTATAAAAACTCACTGACTGGAAATAATCAAAAAGCAGTAGATGAATTCGCAGTTAGAGCAGCTGCTTTAAAAGAAAATCCATTGATTATGGCAAATCATCAAGGTAAATCTTATCAAGAAATCAGAGACAAATATGGCGAAGATGTCGCACAAGTCATCCCTTTTCTTAGAAATGATTTGAAATGGGAAGACTTTGAAGCAATTGTTAAAAAAGACTTAGATATAGTCAAGGGCATGCAAACTTTAGCAGTTTAATGGTATAATAATAAGGTAAGGAACAATCCTACAAAATTAAACAACTCAAATAAAAGGACAATAAAAATGCTTAATCTACTATTTATCGCTACTCTTTCATATGCTGAAGAAGTACAAATCGTTTACAAACAAAAAACTGAAATTGATTTCGAAGGTGTTGACGTTGAAGGTCTTCTTGTAAAGCCAGAAGGTCAACTTATCACTGAACGTGAGATTGCACAGTTCAATCCACTGATTAAACTTCGTCAAGATTTCAATCTTGAAATGAGTCAATCTGTCAACGAAATCAAGTAAATAAAAGATTTAATAACAGTTGTAAAAAAGGTTACCTGTGTGGTAACCTTTATTGTTTAACAAAACAGGAGTATAAATGCCACAAAATCCGAATCTCAAACCTGTTGAATTACCAATGAAGTTAAAGTTTGGTCAAGCACCATCAACAGAAATTGTCAATAATCTTAGAGCTCTTAAAGTTGAGCTTGTAGACGCACCTACACGTTCACAAGCACTCAATGTTGCTTGGCAATATGTTAAAGCAACTTGGGCTGATCATCACGATGATACAAATCCAAGTACAGCATCTTTGCAAGAACTCTCTTCCAATCTTGAAGATGTTCTTAATTACCGTGCGCTACCCACACCAATGGAATGCCTCGGTTTCACATTTAAACTAAGCGGGCTTTCTTTTCAAGAGGTGACACATATTATCCGGCATCGTGCTGGTTCTTTTGCTGCACAGTGTACTGGTGATCGTGATTTACGTGATGATGTTGCTGTTATTCCCGAAGCAGTTGAAAATTCTCCTGAATTCTCTGAACGATGGATTCGTTTGGTGCAAGAGTCAAAGCAACTGTATGCTGATATGACAGATTCAAAAGCAGTGTCAATGATGGATGCTCGAATGATTCTTCCAAAATGCATGACTTCTTTTTATCTGATGCGTCTTAATCTTAAAGACTTGCTAGGTTTTATTGCACAACGACAAGATATGCAAATTCAACCTGCTGCTGACAATTTACTTGCAGCGTATATGGCACGCGAAGTTATTAAAGTTCTCCCAGAAGCGTCAACGAAGATAAATTTTAATAAACCAGATATGCATTATGTGAAAACTTTCCGCGTGCCTGATGGTAAAGGTGGCTTTACTTCGCGCGGTACAAATCTGTACTGGCCAGAACCTAAGAACGATCTGTTTGAATATCATCCTGATGATTCGATTTATCAATCTCGTCGTGAAGATATCAATGGAACAGAGAATCCAGGAAGTGTAACTGTATTTACACAGCTCTGGGAAGAAACTTTAAATGAGATAAATGATCTAACAGAGAAATATAACAAATTTATGGGAAGGGAATAAAAACATGAGTTTAGGAAAAGTTTATTTAGCTAGCGGTTGGTTTAATCCAGAGTGGCTGCAAGAAGTAGAAAACATTAAGTCTGTATTTGAGAAACATGGAATTACATACTTCTCACCAAAAGATGAAAATCTATGTGATAATGATGCATCTGATTCAATGCAAGATCAAATCTTTGCAGGTAACATTAAACACTTACATTCATCTGATTGGTTGCTTTGTAATACTCGTAACAAAGATATGGGAACAATATTTGAAGCAGGTTATTTCAATTGTCTGGAAAAGCCTATTGTCTATTTCTGCGATGGTTTACCTGCTGGAGCTCAATTCAATTTAATGCTAGCAGCTAGTGGTATTAAAGTGTGTCGTTCTCTTGATGAATTAGATGATTATTTGAGTCGGTGTGTCTCTGAAGGACGATTGATTACTGAACGCTATCAAGGTGAAATTGAGTAGTAATTATGGATTTGACCCCCGCTTTAAGCGGGGGCATGTTTATTTGGTTAAGCTTTTTTGTGGTGTTACTTGCAAGATAAAAGTTCATAAAGATTCTTCTTTGATCGGAAAAGGTTTCTACGGAGTTATGATTGATAGAAAAGAATTTGAAAAAGTAATAGAAGCAGGTGTACCATTAGAAGAAGAACATTTCAAAGAACCTTTTGAAATATTTGAATTTCAAATTATTAAAAGACTTAAAAGGAGAAAGAATAAAAAATGAGAGTTTTTGTTACTGGAGAAAAAGGTTTTATCGGATCTAACTTACCTAAGGCAATTAAGAAGCAGAGAATGGTCTGGGTATCAGGTGACGAGTTAATAAATAAAGAAGTTTCAAAGGTCATTGACCATTTTGGAGGTGCTGCTCACACAAAGAAAAAAGGAGAGTTATGTGTACATCGCAACACACAAATCTTTTGGGAAAACTTTTTTGAACACAATAAAATTGATGTTGTAATTCACAATGCAGCAGTTGTAGGTACTGATGTTGTAGCTTTAGATTCTAAAGAGTCTACACTTACAAACATACAGGGTACATATCAAATTTGTAGAGCTGCTCAAAAATTAAAGATACCAGTTTGTTTTATTGGTACAACTGTTATCTATGATACACCTAAATATCAAGAAGTAGCAATTACAGAATACTCAGACTTGACTCAAACTCCTACACTTTACGGAGCTTTAAAGCGAACAGGTGAAGATATTGTCAGATCAGTTTGTGACAATTGGTTAATTATGAGGCCTCTCTTTGCATACGGTGGCGAAGGCGATATGAATTCTTTGATTGCTAAGTCAATATATGCAACTTTAAACGATAAAACAGTTGACATGTTTTTGGATCCGGGAAAGATTAAAGATTACATGCACGTTGATGATTTCTGTGATGCTATCGCAATTGCTATTAAAAAGCGTCTTTGGAATAATGACTTTAATGTTTCAGCACAAGTTCCTCTTGTTACTGGCGAAATTGTTCAAATGATTTGTGACAAGGTAGGCAGAAACGTCGCCGATGTTATAAATTGGAAACCTCAAACTGATTATTTGGGAAACCACATATTGAGCTCAAAGAAATTTAGAGAAGCTTCCGGGTGGTTTCCAAGAATATCTCTAGAAGAAGGTATTGATCGATCATATGAAAGCATTTTAAAAGCTGAAGGTTATAATCCTTTAGAATATCTTGAAAAAGCTTATGAGAGCGATTTAGATTTAACGCAGTTCTATCCCGATTACAAATAGGAGTAATTCAAATAATGAGTGTTCAAAAATGGTTTGATGTAACTATAAAGGGTGTTGATTATAAACAACACACTGATACAAAAGCATTAAGAAGGTATGATAGCAACAAGAAATATCTTTTGCACGGCCCGAAAGCAACTGATCCTATTTTTCGAATCATGATTAATAACAAACCAATCCCTAATTACAATTCTCTCTTTAATACAGATTATGATGGTTTTATTAAGATTTTAGAAAACATATATGTCAATGATTTAGGGTTCACACAAGATCAGTTTCTAAAAAACTACAAAAAGAATCCACCAATTCTCGAATCTCTATACCCACAGTGGTATAAAACAAGAGACTGTGGATGGCTTTACAATACAAAAGAGTACTCTTTTGAAACTTTAAATTGTTCACTTTATGTGACATGTCAGTTAGAAAAGTCAGGAATCCCTAGTAAATTTTCTAGTTTGATTGGTGCTCTTAACTCTCTGGAACTTTTAGGTTACGATCAAAAAGAAAATCCAAAAATCTTAGATTTGTGCAGTGGTATGGGAATTAGTAGTCTAATGATAGCAAAGAGATTTCCTAACGCTACAGTCTATTATAATGAACTCAACCCTAGCTCTAAAAAAGTTTTTAAAGAGCTTCTGAAGATATCTGGGATTAAAAATATTGTTGTTTTAAAATCAGAAGAAGTCGATGAAGACTTAGATTGTGTTGTAGGTTTTGAAGCTGTTGAACACATTCCAACTAGTAAATTTAACGTAGGCTCACCTTACCCTTGGCTTGATAAATTTTTAAATCAAATTAAAGAAGGCGGACACTTTATCTATAAGACAATGTGGAATTCAGAATTCAATGATAAACACGATACTTTAGGACACTTCGAAGAATATGAATTTGACAATGTTTCATACAAGAAAGATCCCAATAAAAAGAATGCTCCCTTCCACAAAGCTTTTGAGAAAAGCTTATTTAGAAGAGGTTATCAAAGAGTTGATGGAGCTCAAAGTCTGGGCAACGGAAAAGTTAAATTTTCTTTTAGAAGTGGACCTTACGTTTACC
>Ga0208019_1000172_pt1 | contig 35639 bp, 43 predicted proteins | sample CB_VirMetaG_5_FD_184540 | JGI IMG/M metagenome (GOLD analysis project Ga0208019, IMG submission 184540) | Freshwater to marine saline gradient viral communities from Chesapeake Bay - CB_1508_1D Viral MetaG (SPAdes) (version 4) | ecosystem: Environmental > Aquatic > Marine > Coastal | place: USA... | reverse complement strand
CCCGATTTGGTACTGGATCGCGTTTATGATCGGATGGATGGCACCTAGCCCGCCAGAAATGTTGCGCGGGTTCATCGGACTGTTCAGGAGGAAGAAGTGAAAGAGAACTTCAACGACTGCTTGGAAATGCTCCTCAAGCACGAGGGTGGCTACGTCAATCACCCCAAAGACCCCGGTGGTGAGACCAATTTGGGTGTCACCCGCAAGGTCTGGGAAGAGTGGATTGGCAAACCTGCTGCACCTGATGCCATGAAGAAGTTGACAGTGAAGGACGTGGCTCCGCTATACAAGAAGCTGTACTGGGACAAGGTGCGTGGCGACGACCTTCCCGGTGGCGTGGACTGGGCGGTGTTCGACTGGGCCGTCAACTCTGGCACTGGCCGCGCGGCAAAGGCGCTACAGAAGGTTGTCGGCGTAACGCCTGATGGCGGCGTTGGGCCTGCGACGTTGGCTGCTGTCGAGAAGAAAGACCCGAAAGAGATCGTGCAGGACATGGCGGATGCGCGCGAGGCTTTCTATCGTGGCCTTCGCACCTTCGACACCTTTGGTCGTGGATGGCTTCGGCGGAATGAGGAGACGCTACACACAGCCCTTGAGATGGCGAGCAAGCGCACATGGGTTGGCAGGATTGCGTCTGCCGTCAAGGGCATGGGTCAGTAGAAAAACTTCTTGATACTCTCTTCCATAGCTTCCTTGGTGAAGCTGTCAGCGCGGATTTTTCTGCGCTTTGACATCGACGCCTCGCAAAGAAAAAAGCCTTTGTCCAAGGCGACAAAGGCATAGACGTTTGGGGTCCAACTCATACTATTGTTCGAGAAGTCGTAGACTGTGGAGGCATGGTGAGAGACTTCCGTCGCGCTGGTCTTAACTTGCACGCTCACCAGCCTGCCCGTTGGGGTCCTGCACCATAGATCATGGCCAGACACATTGGCATGGGAAACGCGAATGTCATGCGCCTCAAGGACGTGAGCGACGAGATACTCGCCTGATCGAGCTATGGTCTCGATGGATTTCATGGTGCATCAATACCATATGCTGTATTGCAGCAACAAGACGATGAACTGCATCACAAGTGAACACGGCCCTAGCCATTGACGGCTTCTTTTGGTAACTTAGGGCAGCACTGCATCCGAGGTCCGACATGATGCAAAATATGGCGGCAATGGGGCGCTATGGCGACACGCAAATGGCGCACGTTGCCCCGGGCGAAATGGTCGTCCCCGGCCCAGTTCTGAATGCAAATCCCGGCCTGCGCGCTGGGATCATGACTGCTATTGGCCAGCAGGGCGTCGATCCGACGCGCTACATGGTCGGCAGTCCGACCGGCAGCTACAACCCAATGACTGGTCGTCAGGAGTTCTTTCTGCCCGCTCTGTTTTCAGCGATTGGCTCCCTTGCCGCGAGCCCATTCGGTCAAGCGGCCCTTACGACTGGTCTAACATCTCTCCTGACTGGCTCGAAGCCGAAAGACGCTCTGCGCAACGCGCTGATCGGCGGCATCACTGGAGGCCTTGGGTCTTCGTTCCTTGGCGGTGTCCCGCTGGGGCAGGCGTTCGGCATGGGCGGCGAAGGTGGCGTTGAAACGCTGACAGGAGGCCAAACAGCCGCTGGTAAGGTTGTTGCGCCACCTCCGCGCCCACAGAACTTGGTGCCTTCGACTTCTACACGCGCAGCCGAACAACTTGCCAAGCTGCGCGGCCCAGCCGCGAACCCGAAGCTGCTCGGCATTGGCTCGTTTCTCTACGACGCCTTCCCGTCGATGCAGGGCGGCAAGATCCTAGATCTCCTGTCGAGCCCCGTTGGCGAAGCACTTGCCTTCTCGCTCGGTTCTGGTCTGCTATCCAAACTGGGCGGCAAGGGAGAAGAGTCAGAAGAAACGCGTCGTGCTCGCAGGCCGTTTGGCGGCACGGAAGAGTACATCCCATGGGGCGGATATGCCGCTGGCGGCATGGTGAACGGACAATACTTCCCCCGTCGTAATGGCGGCATCATGCCGCACGAAGGGTCTGGTCAGAAAGATGACGTTCCGGCAATGCTGATGGCTGGTGAGTTTGTGCTCACCAAAGATGCCGTCAAAGGCCTTGGCAACGGCGATCAGGAACGTGGCATCCAGAAGGCTTACAAGTTGATGGATCGCCTTGAGGAGATGGCATAATGGCCGAAGAAGATGTGGCAACAGTGGAGCAGATTCAGCGTCGCCCAGAGTATCTGGAAAGGCTTGAAAAAGGCCTGCTAGACGCGATCTTTGGCCGCTACGTCGAGGGCGCTGAAGGTGAGCCCGGTCGCTTTGAAGGCGGCATTCCGCGCAGCCCTCTGACCGACATTTCGTTTGCCATCCCGCAGTATCAAAGGGCTGGGCAGCTACCGACTGTCTACGATCCGGCTACAGGTCAATATACCTCTTTCGGTCTAGAGACATTTGTTGAGGAGTCGCTCAAGGCCGACGCGGACGCCAACGGCATCCCTGACTTCATGGAACGGTATCAACCTTTCTTCGGTCAGGCAGGCGAGTATATCACTGGCGGAGGTGAGGCACTATATCGCGGCCTTGGATCGCTTGGCGAGGCTGCATCGTTCTTCGGTCCCGCCGCTGGCTACGTCACGAGTGGCGCAGGGATGTATCGTCCGCAGGACTACATCAGCGAGTTCATGTCGCCATACACCGAAGATGTGATCCAGCGTTCGATGGCTGACATCGAGCGCGAGGGTGATGTAGCTCGCCAGCGCGCCGCTGCTCAGGCGGTCAATGCTGGTGCTTTCGGCGGATCTCGTCAGGGCCTACAGGCTGCTGAGGTCGAGCGCGCGATCCTCGACACCAAGGCGAAGCAAGCAGCGGCACTGCGTCAGGCTGGCTACGGTCAGGCGCTTGAGTCGTCGCAGAATGCTTTCCAACAGGCGCAGACCAGAGCCCTTGAGGCCGGTCGCCTACTTGGCGGTCTCGGACAATCGTTCGGCCAAATCGGCACGCAGTATGGCACTCTTGGCCAGCAGTACGGCCAACTCGGCGGGACGACTGCTGACATTGGCCGCGTCTACTCAGCACTCGCTCCGGCTGACCTTGCAACTATGTATGGTTACGGCGAAGCCGAGCGTGCGTATCGGCAGCAAGGGCTGGATCTGGCGCGGCAGGAGCAAATGCGGCCCCTTGAGCAGGCACTGCTTCCGTACAACTATGCGTATAGCGTCCTCTCTGGCACGCCTTCCGCATCGCTTTACTCGCAGTACACGTCGCAGACACAGCCTGCGACGAACCCCTATCTTGCTGGACTTGGTGCCTACACCGCGCTTCAGGGCGTCTACGGGCAACAGTGAGGAACAAACATGGTTGATCGGACGCTGACGCGGCAGCAAGCTCAAGAGAGATATCTTCGCGATACGCCAGAAGGTCGCAGGATGATGAGCGGACTCGGCGCGATTAGCAGGCCGGGGTCTCGTGGCGCACCCGTCCCGGCTGCAATGGAAGTCCCGAATGTCACGCTAACGCCTAACGAACTGGCAACGTATGCTGTGTCTCCTTTTGCCCGTGAACGTGCAGGCCTACTTGGTGTCAGGCGTGGCCTCTTCGATGTTGAGGGGCCAGAGATGATCTCAGGCATCCCTCCCAGCCAGCTTGATCTTGAAATCGAGCGTGATAGGGCAATTGCTGCCGTTCCGCCGCAAGGACGTGAGCCAAGCGAGTTGGTGCAAGCACTGATGGCAGAGAGAGCTACGGCAGCTAGAACACCTGATATATTCGCGCTTGAAGGCCCTGAAATGGGAACTGAGATCGCAAACGTATTGGCGGAAGTCACCCGTCGTCGGGGTGGTCGTGGTGGTGTCGGCACGCCGGGTGTTGGCGGCGGTTTTGCCCCTCCTGTTCGGAGCGAGCCAGAAGCGCCAGTTGAGCCGGAAGCCGCTCCTGAAGCCGCGCCAGAAGCGCCTACGTTTGATCCTCAGACTGCGTTCATGGATGCCATCGAAGCTGCGATGGAGGCCGCTGGGAAAGAACTCCCCGAGGTCCGCGACATCGACGCCTACAAGAAAGAGTTCGCTGCGGCGACTGGCATCGACATCAGCGGCAAGCCTGACAAGAGCGCCGCGCTCATGGCATTTGGCCTTGCGCTCATGCAGAACCGTGCAGGCAGCGGCTTCAACGTGGGCAACATCCTGCGCTCGATTGGCGAGGCTGGCGAGAAGGCTCTGCCAGCCCTAGAGGCTGCGAAGAAAGAAACTCGCGCAAATGCTCTCGCGGCTGGTGAGTATGCCCTCAAGATGCGCGCGGCGGATACGGCGAAACGTGAAGAAATGCGCAAAGCCGCGATGGATCGCAGCAGCTACTACATCGTGCCGAAAAGCGATGGCGTAAGCGGGTTTCTTGCGAACGTGGATAAAGGCAGCTTGCAGGCTCTTAACGCTATAGAACTCAGCAGGCTCCAAGAGAACAAGGACTTCACGAGCAAGTACGACATCCTGCCCGGCTCGACGTGGTCTTCCATCGTAAATGAAGCCATGAAGGCTCCAGAGGCAAAAGAGTTCTACTTGACCGCCGGTAGGGACGTTCCTCTGTTTGAAGGGGCAGAAGACGACATCTTCAAGGTTCGTGTTTTTGACCCCAATCCAAACACAAACCCCAATGGGAGGCCCATAATTTCTGGTGATGGTCAACAGCAGTATGAAGCTCTTGCCCGCATGTTCCGCGATAATGAAAAAGCAAAAGAACGGTTTGCTGAACTTGGTATGCTTGTTCAGGGGCAGAATGTATTCACATTTACCCTTGATAAGCTAGACGCTTACGCATCAGCTTTTGGCGTTCAATTTAGTGAAAACATGTCTGACAGTCAGCGCATTCAAATGATATTGGAAAAGCTCCAAGCAAAAAATGCTCCAGAAATTCTTGGAGAAGCTGGCAAAACAATTTCAGACGGCGACCGCGAGCGTGTCGCAAGGATTGTTAGCGAGCTAAAGGCAGGCACTGACCCCCGAGAGATGGCTGTTAAAATTGAGGAATTGTTCAACGACATTGTGTTGGGCGCAGAAGCTGACATTAAACAAGCTCTTAATAACCTTAACCGTTATACTGGTCGAAACATTGGCGAGGCTCTTAGCCAAAGTGAACTGAGTGAAGAAGATCAAGCTGAGCGCATAGAGGGCTTGAGAGCATTGGGGATAATGTAATGGACGAGCGTTCTCAGCTTATTCTTCTTCGCGGCTTGCGTTCTGGCTCGTTCAATGAGCGACAGCAGCTTGAGGCCATTCGTGCTCTCAAATCAAACGCTGACGATCAAAGTGTATCAGATCTTATCGGCTCCCTAGCTTTTTCCACTTTGAACAAAGGCAAGAGCCTAAAAGAACTAGTTGATGAACGTCAGGGCATCGACAGGGACGCCTTTGATTACAAGACTGGCGCAGATTCAAGTCTGCGTGCGCTGATCTCTTTTGGTGAGACGGAGTCCGACAAGGAGTCCATTCTCAAAAGCATCGTTGGCGCAGGCGGCTACACAAGAGACGCGGGTGGGCGGCTTGCCTTGACGCCGAAAGGTCAAGAAGAACGAGGCATGGCCCCTAGCGACAAAAACATTGTCATAGAAGACGAGGGCTTCTCTTTTGGCGATGTAGCTGACATTACCGGATCTATCCCTGAAATCGCAGGCTCGGTTATTGGTGGCGTTTTAGGTGCTCCGCTTGGCTTGCTTGGATCGGCTGCTGGTGCAGGCCTTGGCGGTGCTGGCGCGCAAGCCGTTGAAGAGGGCATTGAGACATTGCTTGGCGTTCAGACGCAAACTCTTGGTGAGGTCGCAAAAGATGTGGCCATAGAGGGTGCTATCGGCGCTGGCGCAGACCTTGTTGGCGGCGCTATTTTCGCGATTGGGCGTGGCGCTGCGCGTTCAGCAACAGGCGCTGCCAGACGACTTGGTCGTCCTAGCATCGACACAACTGAAGAGCAGTTGGCTCGCGCTGAAGGGCTTCTAGGGCGCGGGTTCACTCCTTCTCTTGAACTGGCAGGAGCCCCTCAGTTCATCGCGTTCCAGCAAAAGTTTCTGGAAAACGTCAGCAAAAACACAGCCAGAATACAGAACAACACTTCGACTGCTCTCGCGCGCAAAGCAGACTTTTTGGAAAGCGTTGGCGCTGATCCTCTTGGAGAGCTTTCAGAGGCCATACAGTTCTTGGCTCCGGGTCAATTGAACAAACTGCGGGTCATCAGGGATCAAAACAGCAAAGACGCGCTGGAAGCGATCACAGACAGCGTAAAGGTTCTTCGGCAGGGCGCTGAGGAAGGCGTAGACCTCAATCGTGCAGTTTTGGATGAGATCAGGATTGCGTTCGATAACTTCGACAAAATCACACGCGACAAGTACGCCATGGTGACTGAGACACTCAAGAAAGTTGAAGTCCCTGTTACTTTGCGCAACGGCAGGCAGATCATGAAAGAGGGCGGCACTGTCAAACTGTTTGACACTGGCGCACTGAACTCGACGTTGAAGGACATCCTTGAGCGCGCTGGCTCCAGAAACCTTTTGGACCCTGTTGTCGATCAGGCCTACAGCATCGTCGAAGACTTCGGCAAAATGGCCTCGTTCGAGAACTTGGTGAACTTTCGCAAGTTCCTGACAGATAACGCTTACTTCAACACAGGCATGAGCACGAAGGGCGGCAAAGAAGTCACCAAACTTCGAGAAATTGTTGACGCTATGTTGGGCGAGACCAACATCCTCGACAACATCCCCGGCCTTCTTGGTCGTGAGCGCATGCTCATGTCCAAAGCATCTGAAATGCTCTACAAGGCGCACGATGACTTCCGTCAGGGCATGAAGCGGTTTGATGAACTTCAGAAGATGAACATCATTCGTTCGCTGAAAGAGCTAGAGAAAGAACCTCAGCGTTTCGTTGATAGGTTCTTCGAGAAAGTCATCAAGCCAGATTCCCCAGAACGGTTGAAGGTTGTGCTCAATGCTACCGACAACCCTGAGGTCATCAGAGACATGCTTGCCAAGCGTTACCTTGATGATGCGCTTGAAGCCTCTGACGTTGACTTCAACAACCCGAACAAGTTTGACGGTGGCACGTTCTATAGGCAGATCAAAAAGCTGAAAGGAACTGGCAAGGAACTGTTTGGGGAAGACTGGGATCGCGTGCAACGGCTTGCACGCGCTGTCTCGTTCAACGGACAGCGTAAAATTGATCGAGAGATCCTCGATCAAGTCATCGCGCAAGATCCCGGCGCTGACATAGTGACAACGCTTACGCGCCTTAACGAGGCACAGGTCAACTTGGACGAAGCGCTCTCGGCTAAAGTGGCTCGTGACATAGATGCTGGCGTTCTCACGCCTGAAGATGCTGCGCGCAAAATCGTATCGCCCAGCACGACAGACTCTGAGACTGTGCGTATCTTGCGGTCCTTCCAAGATACTCCAGAGATCAAAGAAAAAATCCGAGCATATGTTCTGGATGACATCCTTCAGTCTGTGACAGTTGATGTTTTCTCGAACAAAGCTAACGCGAACTCGCTGAAAGAAGTCGTGGACTCCTACAAGCCCGGCGTATTGAAGCGCATCCTTGGGGAAGACACGTTCAGTGGCCTTAGGCAGTTCGCTGACGACCTCGCAACTCTTTCAGATTTGTCGAAAGAGGGCAGCATTGCCGCTGCTGGGATTACTTCTCGCATCTTCAGTCACCCTGTGAACACGCTTCTTCAGATGGGTCGATTCCGCTTCCTGTCTCGCATGTTCAGCGACCCAGAAACCGTTCGGCGTTACATCAAGCTGCGCAGACAACTTGAGGCATCGCCAGAAGGCAGAGGCGAAGCCATCATTTCAATGATGAATGAAGTTGCTGCTGAGCAAGGCGTTGATGCCGCGAAAATGGCAGAGAAAGCGCGTCGCGCGGTTCAAAATTTGGATGTTGGTGCTCGCGTCGCTAGGCAGTCTGCGGCTCGCCCGGTGGTTGAGTCTTTCGGACCAGATGAACGCAGCGTGCCGCGAGTTCAGCCACCTGAGGCTTTCTCTTTCGCGAACATGTTTGAGCCCGCCCAGCCCATGGCACAGACACCTCGCAGGCCGCTGTCTCCAATTGAAGGTATCAGACAGTCTGCCATAGAAAAGTCGCTGCGACAGAGGGCCACAGAAAACCCTGCCATCGCAGCCTCTCTTCTCGGCGGTCTAGGAAGCGCAGCCCTGCTTAATCGGTGACGGCTGCAAGGCCAACGCGGGCGCGGACAGGCTTCTTGGTCATCCGCTCCGCATGCACAGTGTCCACTATGAGAGCAAGCTCTCGCCCGATGCTGCGGCGATCAAGCTCCGCAAGCTCCTTGAGCTTCTCGTAGGCTTGCATCTCCAGACCCACGGACTTAAACTTGGTTTTCATGCTGGTTCCTCACATGTAGTAGACATGCCGCGAACATATAATCCCATAACAGTTAGGTCAAGGCACAAATACGGCGCAAAGCCGACAACCGTCGATGGCATCCGCTTCGCCTCCAAGTTCGAGTCCGAACGCTATGGATACTTGAAGTCTCTCGAACGAGCAGGAGTTGTTCGTAGCCTACAGCTACAGCCGCGCTACAAGCTGGCGGTCAATGGCGTCCTCATCTGCACCTATGTCGCTGACTTCTCCTACGAGCGCGAGAAGCAGGACGGCACATGGGAGCCAATCGTCGAGGACGCGAAGGGCGTCGAAACCCCTGAGTTCAAACTGAAAAAGAAGCTCATGCAGGCTGTCCTCGGCATCGAGATCAACGTGGTCAAAAAAACCTCTTGACGTTTCTCGCAAGTTATTCCATGTAATGGGCACTAGCAACGAGGAGCCACAACATGAGCAAGATGCTTGATCTGTTCGAGCAGCGTAAGGTGTTGAAGTCGCACATCGCTACTCTCAAGAAGGACATCGACCGCATCGACACAGAGCTTGAGGAAGCCTATCTGACGAAGGCTAAGGACATCTTGGCCACGACAGGCAAGGACTTCGGCACTGTCTACATCCCTGAGGGCAATCAGGAGATCAAGGCGGTCGTCACCAAGAAGGTCGAGTGGGACCAAGGCATCCTGATGAAGGCGCTCAACGAGATGAGCGAAGAGGATGCCCAGCACTATGCCAAGATGACGCTCGCAGTCGATGAGCGCAAATACACCATGGCGCCGCCTCATATCCGGCGCGTCCTAGAGCCCGCCCGTACGACGCGCATTGGCTCGTTCAGCGTCGATCTCAAGGAGGAATGACATGGCGATGAAGATCATCTCTGCCGAAGAGCGCATGGCAGAACGTCGCGGCCACAAGATCGTGGTCTGCGGCAAGAGCGGTGTGGGCAAGACAACCCTCGCCCGCACGCTCGACAGCGACACCACCCTCTTCATGGACTTGGAAGCTGGCGACGCAGCCATCGAAGGATGGCCGGTGGACGTCATTCGCCCGCGCACATGGATCGAGTGTCGCGACTTCGCCTGCTTCCTCGGCGGCTTCAACCCGTCGCTCTCTGAAGATCAGGCCTACTCAAAAGCCCACTACGATTACGTCTGCCAACTCTACGGCGATCCCGAGCAGATGATGAACAAGTACGAATCGCTCTTCATCGACTCCATCACTGTGGCCGGTCGCCTCTGCTTCACTTGGTGCGCGCAACAGCCCGACAATCGCAGTGACCGCACTGGCAAGGTAGACACCCGCGCAGTCTACGGCATGCACGGGCGTGAGATGATGGCGTGGCTGACGCACCTTCAGCATATCCGCTCGAAGAACGTGATCTTCGTTGGCATCCTCGACGAGAGTGTTGACGAGTATGGCCGCAAGCAATACGACTTGCAGATCGAGGGCAGCAAGACTGGCCGCGAACTCCCCGGCATCGTTGACGAGGTCATCACGATGGCGGTCATGGCAGGCGACGAAGGCCCCTACAGGGCATTCGTGTGCCAAACACTCAATCAGTGGGGATACCCCGCTAAAGACAGAAGCGGCAGACTAGATGTGCTGGAAGAACCTCATCTCGGAAAGCTCATCGCAAAAATGGGGTCAGGAGTGCCGCAAGCCGCACGGCCTTTGACCTTCGTTGACCCCGCCACCCAAACCACTAGCTAAAGGATCTGACGATGCTTAACCTCAATTCCGTTCCCGCTGGCGAGCAGCGTGAGTTCGACCTCATCCCGGCTGGCTCTATCGTCCGCGCTATCATGTCGATCAAGCCGGGCGAGATCTCCCTGCCCGAGTATGGAGCAGGCAACTGGTTCAAGGCCGCGCGCGAAACCAAGGCCAAGTGGATGGATCTGGAGTTCACTGTCATTGGTGGACCCTACGACCGCCGCAAGTTCTGGGACAAGGTCTTCGTCGATGGCGACAAGCTGGGCGCATCCGGCATGCCCGAGGCCAAGGAGATTGGTCTGCGCACGCTTAAGGCCCTGATCGACAGCGCCGCAGGGCTCGATCCCTCGGACATGTCGCCGCAGGCCCAGCAGGCCCGCAACCTTCCCGGCGTTGGTGCGCTCAACGGCGTGGAGATCTGCGCCAAGGTTGGCATCAAGAAAGGCACCAACGGCTACAAGGATACCAACCGCTTGATGGTCGCCATGACGCCCAAGGACAACGGCTACTTGCCGCGCGATGGGTCGCAATATACACAGCATGTACCGGCGCAGCCTGCGTTCCAGCAGCAGACATATGCGCCCCAGCCCGTGCAGCAGCAGCCGCAGATGATGACATCTGGCGCTGTCCCTGCTTGGGCCAAAAGATAACGAGCGGCATGGCAACTCCTGCCTGCTAGACCGCGCCGGGGGACGCGGGCCGCTAATCCCCCACCATCCTTCTAGCAAAAGGAATGTCCCGTGATCCTGCGTCCTTATCAGCAAGCCGCTGTCGCAGATGCCTGTAAGGCTCTCGACAAACACAAGAACACCATCGTCGTTGCGCCCACAGGGGCAGGCAAGACGATCATGCTCTCAGCCCTAATCGGCAAGCGCCATAAGAAGGACAAGCGCGTTCTTGTCCTGCAACACCGCGACGAACTGGTGGCCCAAAACCGCGCCAAGTTCCTCAAGGTGAACCCCTACATCACCACGAGCATCGTGGATGGAACCATGAAGGATTGGAGTGGCGATGCCATCTTCTCCATGGTCCAGACCCTCTCGCGTGAGAACAACCTGTCCAAGCGCCCCAAGTTCGACATGGTGGTCATCGACGAAAGCCACCACGTCGCAGCGGACACATACCTCAAGGTCATCGAAGCTGTCCGCAAGGACAACGAAAATGCCGAAGTTGTAGGTTTTACCGCAACCCCAAATCGTGGCGACAAGAAAGGCCTCAAGGACGTCTTCACCAACTGCTCTCATCAGATCAAGCTCACAACGCTGATCCGTGAAGGCTTCCTCGTTCCGCCAAAAGCCTACGTCATCGACTTGGGTGTGCGCGCAGAACTCGAAGGCGTGCGAAAGGTAGCCTCAGACTTCGACATGGACCAAGTCGAAGCGATCATGAACAAGCGCGTCATCAACGACGCCATTGTGGAAAAGTGGGATGAACTCGCTGGCGACCGCAAGACAGTCGTGTTCTGCTCCACCATTGCTCACGCAGAAGGCGTCTGCAAATCCTTCGTAGACGCAGGCATCAACGCCAAGACAGTTACGGGCGACACGCCAAGAGAAGAGCGCAAGCAGATCCTGCACGACCTAGAGTTTGGCGACGTACAAGTTGTCGTCAACGTAGCCGTCCTCACCGAAGGCTTTGACGCCCAGCCCGTATCCTGCGTCATCCTGACGCGCCCATGCTCCTACAAAGCCACCATGGTGCAGATGATCGGCAGGGGTCTGCGGACTGTAGACCCAGAGATCCACCCGGGGCTCATCAAGAAAGACTGCATCGTCATCGACTTCGGCACGAGCATCCTGACCCATGGGGAACTGGATGATGACGTAGATCTCGACGGCAATGACGGAAGAGAAATGGGCTTGGCTCCGCAAAAGGAGTGCCCAGAATGCGAGTTCCTCGTCCCTCAAAACGCGAAGGAGTGTCAGAATTGTGGACACCTCTTCAAGTCGTCAGCGCCAGACGAGAAGGAAGAACTTCACTCATTTGAACTCACCGAGATCGACCTCATCAGCAGATCTCCATTCCGCTGGATCGACCCGTTCGGCACTGGCGCATGCAAGATGGCAACAGGCTTCAATGGCTTCGGCATCGTCATCGAGACAGAACAGGACACCTGCATCGCCATCGTCAAGGAGAAGGGCGGCAGAACACGCGTCGTCTCAATCGGCACGAAAGTGCAGGCGACAGCGGCAGCAGATGATTTCCTGCGTGAAGTGGAAAATGGCAAAGCTGCCAGCAAGACAAAGCGTTGGCTCGACGAGTCCGTAAGCGAAAAGCAAAGAGAACTTCTCGCGCTTCAAGGTGTCACAGTTGGGCGTTTGGACTACTCTTGGACACGCTACAAGGCAGCGTGCTGGCTGAACTATCTGTGGAACAGGCAGGCAATCGACAGCATCATTAACAAGATGGGCTACACAAATGCAGCGTGACGAGATCCTCGACAAGGCCAAAGACCTCATCAACGGCGACCGCGCCCGTGACTACGGCGACGCACTATCCATGCACCAGCGCGTTGCTGACGGATGGAACGTCATCGTCTGGCGCGCCATCGAGACGCACGGCAAGCTGACGCCCGCCCATGTCGCTCTGATGATGGATTGGCTCAAGACCTCACGCATCCTAGTCACCCTCGAACATACCGACTCATGGATCGACAAGGCAGCTTACAGCGCCCTCGGCGGCGAGATGGCCACCAATGGCAAGGATTGAGGTCCATATCGTCACCACAATCCGTGAGCCGTCAGGCGAGATCAGGGCATTCACTGACCCTGTGATGTGCTTTGTCGAAGACGACTACGACAAAGACATTGTCGAAGAGCGCGCAGTCAACCTGCTAGACGAACACTGCCGGAAGTTCTCCAAGTTCTATGATATTATGTACTGCACGGCCAATGTCTTCATCCGAGGACAGTCCATGCTTTCACTGAGCCATCTGAACGAGGACCTCCCGAACAATATCGTCCCACTCCACAGCCCGGACAGATGAAATGCAAAATCCCTTCGAGACCACAATCGAAAGCAAGGTGCAAAGAAACGGCCCCATGGAAGAACTCACGTTCCTGTTCGGCAAGTTCGGATGGGAAACAAGGCTGTGCGATCTGACAGAGAAGCAGGTAATCAGCCTCATCTATGGTATCCAAGAAGCCAACAAGATTGAGGATGAGCATGACCTCGCAACCATCGAGCGCACCTACGTTGAGTCAACTGGCACTTGGCCAGCTACAAGCATCCCGTTCTAGCGACCCAACAGCCGAACAAGTGTCGGCTCTGGTAGATGCCGCGATCCTCGCGGATCACGAAAAGAAACCCAGACGTGCTTACATCGGCGCGTCGTCCTTGGGCGACGAATGCTCGCGCAAGATCCAGTATCGCTATCTCGATGCCCCCGTGGACGAGGACAAAAAGTTCCCGGCAAGAACCCTGCGGATCTTCGCGCTCGGACATGTTCTGGAAGACGAGATGGTCAAGGTCCTGCGCATGGCAGGCTTCGATCTCAGAACCCAAGACTCGAAGGGTAAGCAGTTCGGCTTCTCCATCGCTGAAGACCAAATCGCAGGGCACATAGACGGCGTGATCTGCGGCGGTCCTAACGTCATCGGCTACCCATGCCTCTGGGAGAACAAGACAGCCAGCGACAAGAAGTTCAACGAGTTCGTGCGACATGGTGTCGCCAAGGCCAATCCCGTCTACGCAGCGCAGATAGCCATCTATCAAGCCTACATGGACCTGACAGAGAACCCTGCGCTCTTCACTGTCGTCAACAAGAACACCTCAGAGATCTACTACGAACTCGTTCCCTTCGATGCCGAGCTTGCCCAACGCATCAGCGACCGAGCGGCAAACATATTGACCGCTTCAAAAGCCAATGACATCCTGCCTCGCATTGCGCAGACGCAAGACTACTTCGCCTGCCGCATGTGCGAGTTCCAGAAAACTTGCTGGGATAGCCAATAAAAAAAGGCAGGGCCGAAGCCCCGCCAGTCACCCAACCAAAAAGAAGCGTGCGAGAACAATATAATGTCGATCATCCCCTTTGGCAACACAAGATCTAGCGGGGACAAGAATCTAGCCCAGCTAATCAGCGAGCGTGTGCCGCGCTCAGTGCAACTCTCAGACCTTCTCGAAACCTTTCCCCAAGGGCAGCGAAAAGGCGAAGTGTTTACAGTTGGCTCCTTCAACGGAGAGCCCGGCAAATCGCTCAAGATCGACATCGCCATGCACAGCCCGCACTTCATGCAGGGCTCAGACTTCGCATCCGGCGAAGGTGTCGGCGGCATCTGCAAGGTCCTCATGGAAGGACGCGGCTGGACGTTCCAAGAGGTCGTCAGCCACTACAGATCCTACATCGGCGATGTCGCACCGCCTCGCGTAGCCCCGCCCCAAAATCCCATCAGGCCCCCCGAGACAGTATCGTCTTCTCCCCCGACTGCGTCCCGGCAGATCGACATCAACACGCCCCACGATGGCGAACATATCTACTCCTCCGTCGATGGAGAGATCATCTGTATCGTGCGGCGATACATCGCTAGAGACGCTAACGGACAGCCCGTCCTCGGCTCTGACGGCAAGCCCAAGAAAGAGTTCCGGCAGTTCTCTCAGGGTAGCCCATACCCGAAGATGCCTGACATCCGTCCGCTCTATAATCTGCCCGGCATCAACACCGCTGACCGCATTATCTGGGTCGAAGGAGAGAAGTGCGCCGACGATCTCAACAAGCTCGGCTACGTCGCCACATGCACCCTCGGCGGTGCAGGCATGCTCTCGCCCAAGTCAGCGCCAAGCTACGACTTCTCGCCGCTCCAAGGCAAAGAACTCATCATCTGGCCAGACAACGACGCATCCGGTGCCAAGGTCGCCAAGCTAGTGCAGGAACTCGCTGCAAGGGCCGGTGCGCGTTCGATCACCATGCTAACGCCCCCACGGGGCAAGCCAGAGAAGTGGGACGCCTCCGACGCTATCTCTGAAGGCTTCGACATCGCGGCCTTCGTTAACGCGCCGAACAAGGCAACCAAGAAGCCCATCAACCTCCTCGACAACTCGCTGCTGATCTCCGAACAATTCCGTGGCCCAGCACCCGAACAGCACTTCCTGATCGACAGCACTCTGCCGCTTGGCGTCCCCGTCGTCTTCGCTGCCGCAGGCGATAGCGGCAAAGGCATGATGACCCTCGATCTTGCCATGAAGATCGCCTCAGGCAAGCCAATGCAGTTCGCCTTCGGTGGCCTAGTCTCTCACTTTGGAAACGTCGTCCTGCTTTGCGCCGAGGACGACAAGGACGAGATCCATCGCCGCATCGAACGTCTGGACCCGAACGGGGACAGGTTCAACTTCGAGCACAACCTCTACATCATCCCCCTGCCGAACCTCGGCGGCGTCTTTCCGATCATGGTCAAGGTCGATAACTCCTACGCCATGGGGGAGGAGTTCCTTCGCCTCTATGAACAAATCCTGCAAATCGAGAACCTCGCACTCTTCGTAGCAGACCCGCTCGCTTCCTTCGTCCACGCAGACGTAAACGCAGATCCAGCGGCAGGCGCAGCATTCATGGGCATGCTCGCCCAGATGGCAACCGAAACCGGCGCTACCGTCATGGTCAACCATCACATGGCAAAGATCAAGGACAGCGAGCCCATCACAACTCCGGAGCAAGCCCGTAACCTGATCCGTGGCACTTCAGCCATCGTCGATGGCGTCCGCGCTGCCTTCGCCCTCTGGCAAGTCGAAGAGAAGACCGCACGAGAGTTCTGCAAGTTCCTTAACATCCCGTTCTCGCGCAACATCTGCTTCGATGGGGCAGTGGTCAAATCCAACGGCCCAGCCAACCGCGAGATCCGGCACTTCGTGCGCGACATGAACACAGGCCTGCTCAAGGATTGCAGCATCGAACTGCTCGCAGCCCAGACAGCCAGCGGCAACACAGACATGCGCCGCAACGCCCTCATCGGCTTCATCGAACTGCGTGAGAACAATGGCGAGGCAGTCATGATGACAGGCCGCAACGGCGTCCACGAGGTCATCCAGACCATGTCCAACGATCACATCTTCATCAACGCCCTCAAGCCGTGGTCGAAGTCCACCATCAAGACCGAACTCGACTACCTCCTCTCCACAGGACAAGTCATCCTCAAGGCCCTCACCCCCAGCGGTGCAACCAAGTTCCTCGGCGTTCCCGGTGGCCCCCTCTCGCGCGGTGAATATCAACCCACGACCGCACGAGATAATGTTTGACTTGTGTGGAATAAGTTACTAAGTTTCCCATGCTAGCAACATAGGAGGCACAGATGGCTATGCAATTCTTCGGCGCTCTCTCCACGCGGGAGGAGCGTCCTTCTCTAGAACAGGCTCAGAGCATCATCGGCGGATGGGTCGAGATGATCCATGTCGGCGACGTGCAAGTCCTCGTCGATGAGGAAGGTCTGATCAAGCAACTGCCGATCAACGAGAAGGCCAGCGACATGTTTGGTCGACCGCTCTACGGGCCAGTTCTCGTCCTCGAAAATGAAGCAAGGTGGGACTGATGGAACTCTCAGACAACGCAATCAAAGGCTTAGACCGAATAACCGCCATAGCAGACATCATCTTCAACGATCCCAAGACGCCTTGGAACAAAGATCGTGCGCTGATGATCCAACGACTGGTCGAAGCAATCAAGAAAGGCGAAGACCTACATGACCCTGCTGACTGATGCCACCGTTCTCATAACAGGGGGCACAGGCTCCTTCGGCCAAGCGTTCGTAAAGGCAGCATCTGCCCACAAACCCGCTCGCATCATCGTCTACTCGCGAGACGAAATGAAGCAGTGGGAAATGGCCAAGAAGCACCCACAGGTCAAATACTTCATCGGAGACGTTCGTGACCGCGAGCGTCTCCATCTTGCCATGCGCGGCGTCGATTACGTCATCCATGCCGCAGCCATGAAGATCGTCCCGTCAGCAGAATACAATCCCTTCGAGTGCATCAAGACCAACGTCATCGGCGCGATGAACGTAGCCGACGCAGCCACAACATGCGGCGTCAAGAAGGTCGTAGCCCTCTCTACCGACAAGGCATCCTCGCCCGTCAACCTCTACGGCGCATCCAAACTCTGCTCAGACAAGCTCTTCATCGCCTCGAACTCCTACAGCAACACAATCTTTTCCGTCGTGCGCTACGGCAACGTCATGGGCTCACGAGGCTCAGTCATCCCGCTCTTCAAATCTTTCGTGGGGACTAAAATCCCCATCACAGACATCCGCATGACACGCTTCATGATAACCCTCGACCAAGGGGTGGATCTCGTCATGCACGCACTCAACGACTCAATCGGAGGCGAGATCTATGTTCGCAAGATCCCCTCCATGAAGGTCGTAGAGATAGCCCGAACAATTCGGCCAGAAGCGTCGCTCGACATCATCGGCACACGGCCCGGCGAAAAACTGCACGAACAAATGATTGGCCACGAAGACGCGCCATACACCTACGAATACCAAGACTACTTCAAGATCCTGCCAGCCATCTACGACTGGCACCTAGATCCCACGCGCATCAAGGACGGCGTCGCTGTCTCACCATCATTCTTCTACACAAGCGACAACAACGCACACTGGATGACGTCCGAACAACTCAAGCTCTGGCTCGCACATGAAACCCTATAGCCGTCAGCAGATCGACGAAGACGACATCGAAGCCGTCACCTCGATCCTCCGTTCGCCTATGCTCACCCAAGGGCCAGCAGTCGAACAATTCGAGAAAGATGTCTGCGCTGCCGTGAACGCACGCTTCGGCGTCGCCATGAACTCAGCAACCTCCGCACTTCACGCAGCCTGCAAAGCACTCTCCGTAAGCGAACGAGATACTGTCTGGGTCAGCCCGATCAGCTTCGCAGCCACAGCAAACTGCGCCCTCTACTGCGGCGCAAATGTGGACTTCGTGGACATCGACCCAGATACTTACAACATGTCAACCAAAGCCCTCTGGGACAAACTGCAAACCAGCAAAAACAAACCGAACTTCCTTATTGTCACCCACATGGCAGGCATGCCAGCGAACATGAAAGAGATCCGAACATTTGCCAGAACAGTCGGCGTGCGCGTTATCGAAGACGCAGCACACGCTTTCGGCGCACGCTACGACGAAAAAACGCCTGTCGGATCATGCAAATACTCAGACATCACCGTCTTCAGCTTCCATCCCGTCAAGCCAATCACAACAGGCGAAGGAGGCATGGCAGTCACCAACGACCCAAAAATCGCTGAATACATGCAAGCCTTCCGTAGCCACGGCATGCTGAACGGCCATCAGTATCTCTTAGGCTACAACTACCGCATGACAGACATGGCAGCGGCGCTCGGATCTTCCCAAGTCCGTAAGGCAGAAACCTTCATCAAAATCCGCAAGGAACTGGCCATGCGATACTTTGATGAACTCCACTCGCATGTTCGCCAGCAACCAATCAGCCTAACCGCGCACAGCGCACACCATCTCCACATCATCACACACCCGAACGCAGAAGGCATCAGAGAGGCCCTTAAGCAAGCAGGATACCACTCGCCTCTCCACTACAGGCCAATCTACTCACACCCATACTACTCCATCCGCATGCAAAAAATGGGCACAAGGCCAGAAATGTTCCCCGAAGCTGAACGCTACGCAAAGGAAGCCGTCAGCCTGCCACTCCACCAACAACTCACCCACCAAGAACAAGAAGAAGTCATCAGCATCGTAAAGGCCAACACATGACAATCTGCATCATCCCAGCGCGCGCAGGGTCCAAGCGCATCCCGGGCAAAAACACCGCAACCTTCATCGACACCCCAATCCTCAACATCATTATCCACAGCGCAAAGAAGTCAGGCATCTTCGACGACATCATCGTCACAACCGACGACACCAAAGCCATCGACATCGCAAAGGACAGCGACATCCACTACCTCCTCAGGCCAGAACATCTGTGCGACGACAACACCTCAACCAAGACCGTCATCGCGCACGCCATCGAAGAAGTGGGCTGTCAACACCTAGAACCCGTTTGCTGCCTCTACCCCACAGCCGTCTTCACCAAGCCGCAACATCTCATCGGCAGTCATAACCTGCTCCTGTCGTCCAATGACGCAGCCTTCATCATGGCAGCAGTAGAATACGCACACCCAATCGAACGCTCGCTGCACCTCATGAAAGACAACCACGTCATGCCGCGAAGCCCCGCAGCCATGAGCCAGCGCACCCAAGACCTAACCAAGTCCTACCACGATGCAGGCCAATTCTACTGGGCAGCAGCACACATCTGGCTCTCAGAGACACCCATCATCAGCGTCCACACAAAAGCCTACATCATGCCCAAGCACACCATCGACATCGACGAACCAGCAGACTGGAACGCAGCAGAGGCACTGCTCTCGACATGGTAAAGATCATCGCAGAAATCTCAGGCAACCATCGCGGCGACATCAACCGCGCAAAGGAACTCATCTTCGAATGCGCCAAAAACGGCGCAGATATGGTGAAGCTCCAAGCCTACACCCCTGATACCATCACACTCAAAGCAGACACCCCAGACTTCAAGGTTAACTGGAGAGGCAGATCCGTTAACCTTTACGATCTCTACACCGAAGCCCATACACCATTAAGGTGGATGCCCGAACTCTTCGACTTCGCGCGCAAGAACAAGATCAACTTGTTCGCCTCCGTCTTCGACAAGTCCTCCGTCGATATTCTCCGAGATCTCGACTGCCCAGCCTACAAGATCGCGTCCTTCGAGATCACAGACACAACACTCATCTCCTACGCAGCCAGAACCCTGAAGCCCATGTTCATCTCAACAGGCATGGCAACCCTCGCAGACATCGAACGCGCCGTTAACGCAGTCAAAAGCACCCAGCCAAACTGGACAAAGTTCAGCAACACACAAGAGATCGTGCTCATGCACTGCATCTCCGCATACCCAGCGCAACCCGAACATTCCTACCTCCTGAACATCAAAGAGCTTTCAAGTCGCTTTCGCTGCGCCATCGGCCTGTCCGACCACACCATGAACAACACAGCAGCCATCGCAGCGACTGCCCTCGGCGCACAATACATCGAGAAGCACGTCACCCTCGACCCCAACGGCCACGGGCCAGACGATCACTTCTCCATCACACCCGAACAACTCGCAGCCCTGCGGAAAGATCTCGACGACACCGCAAACTCACTCCACTACAGCTTCGAGGACAAGCCAGAGGAAGCAGGAAGCAGGGTCTTCCGCAGATCACTCTACTTCGTCAAACCCGTCTCCGCAGGCGAAACCATCACAGCCGAACACTTCCGTAGCGTCAGACCCGGATACGGCCTGCCACCCCATCTCGACTGGCTCGTCGAAGGCACCAAAGCCAAGAAAGACGCGCAACCAAACACACCCGTCACATGGGAACACATCAAATGAAAGCCCTACTCCTCGGCCAAGAGGCCCTCAAAATCGCACCGCTCCTAAACGCCAAAGGCCACAAGACCTTCTGCGTAACAGATCCAGTCACTGAACTGGCACCCTACGACATCATCATCAGCTTCGGATACAGGCACATCATCCCCAAAGCCCTGCTCGACACCGCAACCTGCGACGCCTTCAACGTCCACATCTCCCTCCTGCCGCTCAACAGGGGCGCACATCCGAACTTCTGGGCGCACTACGACGGAACACCATCCGGCGTGACCATCCACAAACTAGACGCTCACATCGACACAGGACCAATTCTCGATCAGCAAACAGTCGTCTTCGACAACACAGACACAACCTTCGAGCACACCTACAATCGCCTCATCGCCAGAGGCCACGACATGCTCGAACAAAACATCCATCGCATCATCAACCGAGCATACTTCCTCCGCCCACAGATCGGACGAGGAACCTACCACCGAACCTCAGATCTCCCCGAACATTTCTCCGGGTGGGACAGCGACATCGACACGGAAATCCCGCGCCTCCTCGCAATCGAACGCACGCAAAACCTGCGCCGAAAACTCATCATCAACCAGATCGAAGAAACCAGATCACGCAACAACGTCAACTGGATGGACATCCTCAGACTGTCATTCCGTCACGCACCGCACGACGCAGAAAAAATCATCGCCCGCATCAACGCAGACGACATCAAGATCAGCGAACTGTTCAAGCAGTTGGGAAGCTAGGAAGGAACACGGCGACGCATCAGACTGTGGCGCAGGACTGGATACGCGGCCCGACCACCCAAGATGTGAATGGTATGTGCCCCTTCCCGGCATAAAACATACTCAGTTTATCTGGCTCTTGTCAACCACCTCAGCCAGCCCAAGCGCCACAGCAGATGCAGTCACAATCAACGGAAACGACTCCTCCATCCCGTAGTTGCTCACAATCGCGCACAGGATAATGCTCGCATCCCTCGGTGTCATCTTCTCAGGCATCTGCTCCATAATCCGAACAAGATCCTTCTTCCTAAGCTCCTTAGGCATCATCCAGATCCTCAGCCAGACGAAACATCGTCACCTTCTTCGCACGATTTCTCCGCGTGATCTCTTTGCGAGACAACAGCCTGTCAACCACATGCCGAACAAGTTGGCGAGAGATACCTACAGTTTCAGAAATATCCGCAATCGACATCTCACGCTCAGCCAAAGCCTTCAGAACAAGTTCGTCCGTCGCATTGTTCTCCCTCCCCCTCGCGCTGCCAACAACCTTCTTCTCGCCATCAGGCAACTTCGGCACATTCGCACGGGTAATCGCCCTAGGCCTAGCCTCAGGTAACTTCTCGCTCACAAAGCGATTGATCTCCTTGTCCCTGTGCATGTGCATGATAACCGCAATCTGCGCCTCATACCGCGTCGCCTGATCCGCTTTCACATTGTAGGCCGGAACTACGATTTGCACGATGCGTCTCCTGTGGCTGGCTTCTCTGCCTCCATTTTTACAACAGTAGTGGCAAAGCGAAAGCCACGCACAAATTGGGCGTCGTCTCCGAGGTCTTGAACGAGCGACTTCAATGTCCGCTCCATAAGTCTCATCAGGCCTTCCGCGTCTACGCGCTTTTCCATCTTTTCCTCCTTCTCGGGTAGTATTCGTCCAGCTTCCCGTCCTCGACCGCACACCGCAGTAGCTCACGGGCTACGTTCGAGAAAGGCTCCCGACATCTGTTCGCATGGGCATTGATGGCGTCGAATACATGTTGGTCCATCATGATGCAGATGCGGGGGTCGCTGTCGTCTGTCAGGTAGTGGCCTTCTGCCATCACACATCCTTCCACGGATCTGGGTTCTTCAAAGCCTGCGCGATCCTGTGGATCTCCTCAGCCTTGGTCGTCATCGGTCCGGACAACTCCGGGTCCACTTGCAACAGCCGGTTCGCGGCCCTGCTCCACAGGTCACGCCAATACTCAGCGCGCTCCTGCCAGAACTGGGCCTGTTGCTGGAGTTCTTGGATCTCGCGCTTGAGGTCTTCACTCATCGTTATCTCCTCTCAATTCCAAGAGAGCTTCTCGCCCCTTGTCGGAAAGAAAATCATCACCGTTGTTGCCCGCATAGCGTATCGCTCGACGCACAAAGTCTTCCGCCTTCGCCAGCTTGGCCTCCAGCGCCCCGATGCGAGCCTTCGCCTTGTCGCGCGCGTCAGCCGCGCCCATCATCCACGCAAGCGTCAGGTCGCAGTCCTCGCCCAGCGGGCAGTGCTTCTTGCTCACAGCTTCCCCTCCCGCATCTTCCGAAAGACCACCTTGAAAGCCTCGATCACGGCCCGCTCTACTTGCGCCTCGGTCATTGTCTCGCCTCCATAGGGTAAAGCCGGCCCTCTCTCAGGTTCCCATCCCGGTCGAGATGGAACGCAGGGATCTCGACCCACTGACCTCCGAGATACTGCTCAAGACGCCAGCGGAAATTGTTCGACAAAATCAGCGGCCCAGCGTCGTAGTCGAGCGTCCACTCGACCACGCGGATCGTTCCTTCCTTCACTTCCTCGCTCATTTGCTCGGCCTCATCGGCGGGATCAGCACAGGCTGACGCGCTACACGCAGGCCCTCTGGCCTCGGCGGCGGAATCAGCACCGCCTGTTTCTTGGTCACGGGGTCACACACCATGATCGCGTCAGGATCGAGGTGATCGATATAAATCCCCTGCATCTCCTTGCACTGATCCATGTCCCGATAGAGCCCTACATAGCCGAGATCCGGCGTCCCGCTCGTGCTCGCGATCACTGTCAACACTACCAGCTTCATTGACCTCTCCATGCTTTAATTGTTCGGCCTTCCACTCTGCCTCCAGCCACTTGGGCAAAGGCTCCTCATGCGTCGCCATCACACTCTACCTCCCCACAACCCCAACACTCCTCGCACACGTCCAAGCGATACGCCAAGTCAGCGTTCGGGCCAGAACCACGGACATACTCAACCTCAACCTCCCCAGTGCCGTCACACTCCTCGCACTTTTTGAAGGTTTTACCTGCGTCACGTTGTCGCATCGGCGTCTCCTGTCGTCTGCTAGAATCGTCAAGATACTGGCATACTACGGGCACGAAACGAGCATGTCAAGGGGGTCTGGAGGGCCTACATATTCCGTTTTAGCGATATGTAGGGGGTTGATACAGAAGGGTCATGTTGTTGTTTTTCCTACATGTGCCCCAAAAAAATGATAGGCCAGCAGCCGCATGAAGATGCACGTTTTAATCGGGGTGAAATGATTTTTTTTCGTAAGCCACTGAACAGAAACAGTTAAAACGGTTGGAATCCAGAACAATGGAACCCTGATACAGAAGGCCCATGTGCCAGAAAACTCTCGGGATTTTTGAGAATTTTTTTCATTCCAACACCCTACATCCCTAGCCCTTAATGGGCTATTAGGGATGTAACCCCCGGAGGCCGTAGGGCCGGGGTTACTCGTCCCGGGGACGGGATTGACGTAGCCGAACACAGATGCCATAACTCCAGAACGGCAGTCGAAGCAGGGCAAAACGCAGCGACCGCCATGGCACCCGGAACGCCAGCAAGCATCGGAGAGACACAATGCCCGCCAGAAAATACCCCAAGCCGCTATCCACCAACAAAGATCGACAGGTCGATCTCAAGGAAACCCCCAGCGTCGGGGACACCTTCCTTACATCCTATGGCAAAGCCAAGATCCCGCTCTTCCTCGTCGTCACAGACGTAGCCGAATACGTCCGAGCCAAAGACCAAACCACAACACACGTCATTGCCTTCCAAGACGAAGACAAGAACTACTACTCCTCAGGCCTCTGCTCGAAGTCACTCGCAAAGCACGGGCACAAGAAGCCAGACATCTATCGACAGCGGAGAGCCAACAGCTTCGCTCACCCAGAACAACTCGCAGCAGCAGAACCCATCGGGCCAAACGGAATGTCCGTGCGCCTGAAACACGTTCCAAACATCGGGGACATCTTCTGGACCTTCCCGAACAACGACAACACCAAGCCCAAGCTCTACGTCAAAGTCACCAACGTAACACCCTACATCTCTCGCGCAGACGGAACCCAGAAATACCTCATCGCCTACACCTGCAAGGACAACAAAACATACTCCTCACAACTCGAATCCTACAAACTCGTCAACCTCTCAGACGACCCATACGAACACCGCAACGCACCCTACAACCAAGCCAAGAAGAAAGAGACGCAAGATGCCTAAGGTAGGGGAACCACTGCCAGATGGCCGAAAGCGTCTCACACCACAGCAGCAGAAGTTCCTCGATAACTATCTGCATCGGGACATGACACAAACCGCAGCAGCAAGAGACGCAGGCTTCGCCCACCCGAACGTCTATGCCGTCAAGCTACTCAACAACCCGCTCATCCAAGAACGCCTCGAAGAAATGCGCGACGAAATGCGCGCCAAGTTCGGGGTCACAATCGAAAAGTCCGTTCGCGACCTCAAAGCCATGCGCGATCAAGCACTCCGCGAGGGCAAGATCTCAGCCGCCATCAAAGCCGAGGAACTACGCCTCAAAGCCACCGGACTGCTCGTCAACAAGTCGCACGTTACCCACGAAAACGTCGATTCCATGACTAAGGAACAGATCATCGCGAAACTCCGCGAAGTCATGGAAAAGGCCCAAAATCGCATGGTCGATGTAACCCCAGCCGAACCCGAACAAAACATCATCGGGATCGAAGACCAGCGGTTAGCAGAATCTAACTGAACCCGGGGATCGGGGGAGGGGGGAATAATGCGCCTCTCCCCCACCCCCATCGGGCCTTTCGGGTAGCGGTATCATAATACCACATCGGGCTCGGGATGGGGTATCTGGATACCACACAGCTATGCACCATTGACACGAACAATTGTTCGCGCCATGCTTTAGGCTCTGTCGGACCCTCCTAGACTGCCAGCCTGACCCCGCTTCGGTGGGGTCTTTTTTTGTGCTTGACGTATGCCGAGATCGGGCATATAACAGGCATACGTTCTAGCAAACGGAGGCAACGATGGCTGACTATAACGGATGGACCAACTACGAGACGTGGCTTGTCAACCTTTGGCTCGGTGAGGATTTCCGCATCTATGCGGAGGAGCAGCCCGACAGCTTCGCGTGCGATCAATACAAACTGTCGCAGGCGCTCAAGGACTACACCGAGGAAACCGTCCAGATGGACACGGGCAGCGTCGAGGGCGGGCTGACTGTCGATTTGCTTAACGCGGCACTGTCTGCCGTTAACTGGTATGAGATTGCCGGGCACTATGTTCGGGCAGAGGCGGAGGAAGACGCATGAGCAACGAACTGCACGACAAAGACTACACGCTCGTGGACAAGAACATGTGGCTCACAGTCAAGGGTTTTAGCGTCCGTATCCATGTCACAGATGAGGGCGTCGTCGTTGACATCTTCGAGAAGGGCCGTGAGGACGAGGGCGCTATCACTTCGACCTACGCTTTCGACGCCGAGTGCTCGGAGGAAGACGCATGAACGACCGGATGCTTTACATGGCCTATGGCATGAACACCAATCGGGACGCGATGAAGGTTCGATGTCCCGCTGCCGAGCCGCTCGGGGGGTTCTATCTCCCCGAGCATCGGGTTGTCTTTCGGGGCGTGGCTGACATTATTCGGGATCGGGACAGCGTGGCCCCGGTCGTCCTCTGGTCCATCACCCCAGCTTGCCTTCGGGCGCTCGACCACCTCGAAGGGTATCCCCGCCTTTACACGCGGGAGCAGATCAACGGGGGCTGGTGGGTTTACAAGATGAACCGCAAGGATCGGTTTGCCGAGCCTTCCGCTGCCTACTATCGGATGATCGAAGAGGGGTATCGGGACTTCGGGCTTGACGATTGGCATCTTCGGGCTGCGGCTGCGGAAGCCGCTTGATCGGGATCGGGGATCGGGGATCGGGGCGGAGCAATCCGCCCCTTTTCTTTTGTCCGACGTTCGTCCGATCTCGATCTCGCCAGCCCCATGTCCGACCCTTGTCCGACGTTCGACCCGAACGAATCAGGAACGAACCCGAACAATTGTTCGCCTCTGGCCGACGCTAACCCATTGAAAACAAAGGAAAGATTACGCTTGAGCACATGCCGAGCACATGCTAGGAAAATCATACGGCAGGCAGGCAGCCCGCCGCTAGCAACAGGAGCACAGACCATGGCCCACCACGCTTTCGGCATAGAACTTGAGTTCAGCAACGTCACCCCGCGCCTGATAGAGGCAGCCTTCGCGCAGGCATCAATAGAGGGCATGACCGTGAAAGCCGACGCGACGCCCACCGTTACCGCCGAAATCAACTTCCCCCCGCTTGCCCCCTGCCCCTTCGCATGGCGCTATATCCGCAGCGTCATGGACGCCCTTTCGAGCATAGGCGCAGACGTGAACGGAGCATGCGGCTTCCATGTCCACATCAGCAACGCGCCCCTAGCAGATGGCATCACGCCCGCGTCATTCAGCCGCCACAGCATAGAGGCAGCGCACAATCGCCAGCCCGTCCCGGCCTTGTTTGGCGAGCCGCTGGGCGCCGTCGCCGTCCGCGACATAGTCCAACGCTACACCGCCGCGCAGCCCTTGATAGACGTCATGCACCCGCCGAGCCGCACCAACAACCGCTATTGCCAGCCCCTCACCAACCGCCTTGCGCGCATCACCGCCGCAAGCACTATCGCCGAACTGTCCGCCGCCACCAATGGCAAGTTCAGCACTATCAACCTTGCGACGTGGAGCAGAGGCACCATTGAGTTCAGGCAGGCAGCAGGCACCACCGAGTTCGAGAAGGTCGAAGCATGGGTTCTCTTCCTCTTGAACCTGATCCGCTGGACCACGACCGAGCGGCTGGACCACAGCGCGACCGTCACCACCGAGCACGTCACGCCCGAACGGCCCTATCGCGCAGGCAGCCGCATTGACGTGATTTGGCGCGCTTGCCGCAACACCCCGGGCGGCGCGACCGTCCGCGAGTTGATGACCATCACCGGCACGACCGCCGTGAACATCCGCGCCCGCATCAGCGAGATGCGCACCCAGCATGGCGACGACGCCATCATCACCCACACGCAGCAGGCGAACGGCCACGCCTACGGAGACGGCGACGACCTTGCCCGCTACGAAATCCGCGAACGCTGGACCACGACCCAGACCGGAGCGGCAGCCATCCGCGACGGAGTGATGACCAGCATTTGGGCCGGGCTGGACGATGACACATTCGAGTGGTGGCAAAACCGGATCGAAGCACTTGCCCCCCGCCGGCGCGCATAGCGCCGGCCCTGCCCGGGCAGGCGAACAATTGCCCGCCCGGGCTTCACCCTGCCCGCCGGGTCGGGCCGGGTCCCTTGGCGTCGGGTCGGGTCGGGGCAAATCGGGCTTGAACGGGCCGGGCACCCCCCCTTTTCTGGGAAAGCGGGCACGCTCTCTCTACACCTTGTCCCCCTCGAACGCCCGGGTCCCTTTGAGTCTCCGGGTCCCTATGGTGTTCCGGGTCCCTACGGGTCCCTTTGCGTCTCTGGGTCCCTTGTGTTACTGTGCGTTTTGGGTCCCTTGGCGGATGTATCGACATGGCCGAAGAAACATATCGCAACCCGTTGTTTGGTCGCCGTGTGGATCGGTACATCCCTCCTGAGTTGCGTCAGGGCTTGGGTGCATTGTTGGCTGGCGCTGACATGTTGAACCCTGTTTCTGCGTACAGGGAGTATTTGAAGGATGTGCGTGAGGGTGATGTTGTTGGTGGCGTGACTAATGCTGCTGGCTTTGTTGCCCCGGGTGTTGCGAGTGCTGTTGCTTCGAGGCTTGCTCGTCCTGCTGTTTCTGCTGTTGCGCCGTATGGTGAGGATGCGGCGAGGGTTTTGATGGAGGTTTTGTCGCCTACGGGTGCGCCTGAGGTTTCGCGTAGTCCGATGGACATGTCTCGCCGTGAGTTTTTGGCTGGGTTAGGTGCGGCTGCTGCGACGCCTGCGTTGCCTGTTGACGAGATGTTGGAGGGCTTGGGTCGTGCTGGTGCTAGGGGTGGTGGGAGGCTTGGCGCTGGTCTGTCTCGGATTAATGACCTTCGTTCTGGGATAGAGGGCATTTATGAGGAGATGAGGGCACTTGATCCGGGTGCTCGGTCTCACAGCTTGGAGCGTGAGATTTCTGATTTGGAGCGTGGTTATTTTGACGACATTGACGCTTTTGGACGGCGTCTTGGTGAGGATGAGGTTGCGAGGATGATTGGTGAGCGCCGTGCTGAAATTGAACGGATCCGGCAGAGTATTTTTGAGCCAAGTTCTCGCGTTTTTAACTTGAGAAGGGACTATGATCGTACGCGGGACGAGTTTGTTGACTTGATGATTAGTGATCCTGATGCGTACATTCGCGAGCTTGGCGAGTTGGGTGATGACGAGTTGCGTTCGCTGTCGTCTGAGTTGGGTGAGTATTTCTCGAACATGAGCAATGTTGATAGGCTTACTCTGAAGAAGTATGGGCATGAGCCCTCTGAGATTGCGTCTTCGTTTGGCCGCTTTGGCTCTGCGTTGAGAGACGAGGTTGCGCGCCGTGACCTTGGCGATGAGGCTTTGGGCGACGCTGAGTATTTGGTGAGGGATGCGTTGCCTGATGTTATGTCTGCGTATCGCCTTGAGGGCTCGAAGCAGAGGTATAGCGCCGACTTTAACTCCATGTTGCCTGACGTAACATCGCGGATGGTTAGCGGTGGTGATGAGTTTAGGCGTGGCTTGGGGTCTTCTGGAGAGACTGTTTCTAGCATTCCTGCTCGTGAAGGCGTCCGCGCTTATCACGGCTCGCCGCACACGTTCGAGCGGTTCGATATGTCGAAGATTGGCACCGGAGAGGGCGCGCAGGCTTACGGGCGCGGGCTGTATTTTGCTGAGGCGGAAGATGTGGCGCGCGGGTATCGGGAGCGTCTTTCTTATGGAAACATTAAAAACAAATTTCTTGAAGAATTGCCAGCCGATGCTGATTTTGAAGAAGTTGATGACCTTATAGAGCAAAATTATTTTACGCCAGATCAAACGCAATTTTTAAAGGAGTTAAAGAATAACGACTGGCTTGGCTTTGATTACCCTTCGCAGGCTATTACAGCAGCGACTCGTGGGTCGCTTGATGATTACGATCCCAGCCCAGCATTGAAGGATGCTATTGACAAACTTGGCCGCATGTATGAAGTCCGCATTGACGCCGATCCCGAGGACTTCCTTGATTGGGACAAGCCGCTGAGTGAGCAGCCTCAGGTGGCGCGCGCACTTGGATATGCAGCCCCCGAAGAAATCGCCGCGATGAAGGATGAGGTCCGCGCCGGGTTGGCGCGGATTGCGCCAGACGGCGACCTGTCGCGTTTCTTTGACAGCCCGACACCGGAATTTGAGCGGCTTCGGCAGTTGGATAGCGAGGCGCGCCGTCTTTCGGATTGGACAGGAATGACAGGGCAAGACCTTGGCTTCAGACTATTCCAAGACCCGGTGCATTCGGCCACAAACGTAAAAGACGCGGCTCGGTCTGGAATCCCCGGTATCCGCTATCTTGACGCAGGTTCGCGCGGCGCTGGCGACGGCTCCCGCAACTATGTCGTCTTCGACGACCGCCTCATCAGCATCGTCCGCATGTATGGCATAGGCGGCGCTGCTGCCCTTCTTGGCGTCACCGCAGCGGATGTCGAGCAGGCGCTTGCAAACAACCTGTCGCAGGGCGAGTTGGAAGGCTTGTTGTCTGGTCCTCAGTCCCGCCCCGACTGACCCGTTGCCCTTCTACCCACAGTATGCTAAAACCCCCATACTTGTAGCATATGGAGGACAAGTCTGATGGCGCGGTATGTGGTGAGGTATGGTCAACCTTTTGAGGTTGAGTTGGGTGAGTTTGGAGAGATTGTTGGGCATTTGAGGGCTAGGCACTTGGCTCCGGGGACTTCGGAGGAGGCGTTTCGGAGGCGTGTAGCGATGGAGATGTGCGAGTGGAATGGTGGGGTTTACTACTTTGGGAGCAATGAGATGTTGGCATTGAGCATGATTGAGTTCGGTTTGTTGGAGAAGTTGTCAGCGTGAGGTGTGTGTGTTAGGTTGTTGTTGGCTGGCTGGCCTTTGTGTGGGGTGTTGAGATGGCTGTGAGGACTGGACCGCAACCGATGCCGGGGATGATGCCTCAGATGCCGGGGATTATGGGCGCTCCGATGGGTCCTCCTCCGGGCATGCCCCCGATGGGCGGCATGCCGGGGATGCCACCGATGCCGATGGGTGGGATGCCTCCTCCGATGCCGATGCCGATGGGTGGTCCGATGGGTGGTCCTCCGCCTCAGGGTGGTCGTCCTGCGAGTTTGGGGACGTTGCCTGCGCCGAGTACGGCTGCGCAGCGTGCTGGTTTTGGCGCTGCGGTTGGGGCTGTTGCGAGTGGTCCTGTTCCGGGAGCGATGCCTGCTGATGTTTTTGCGAGTGGGATTCCGGGTGGGATGATGGATGCGTCGATACCGAGGCCGGTAGCGATGATGCGTGGGGGTGGTGCGGTTCAGTATATGCAGGGTGGCGGTGTTGCGAAGCCGAACATGCGTGAGTTCATGGAGGCGACGGGTGTTGACGCTGCTACGGCATCTCAGGCGTTGTATGGGTCTGTTGGGTCGAATGTGGACATTCGCGACTGGGATGCGATCATGTCTTCTGGCGATCCTTTGAAGGCTACGCAGGAGGCGACACGTCAGATGTATTCGACTGGCGCTCCGATTGCGACGGACCCGAGGTTTTACGATCCTGAGACTAAGGCTTACACGCCTACTGCTGTTGCGCGTGATTATGATGTGAGGGACGTTGCTGGTGGTCCCGGCGCTCCTCGTATTCAGATGTATGACAACCAGTTGATGGTTGTTGACGCTGCTGGTTTGCCGTTGACTGGTTTGACGCCTCAGAATGCTGCGTCTTTTGGTGTTACGCAGGATCAGATTGACGCTGCGGTAGCGGCTGCTGGGATTACTGGTGAGCGAGCGGGGCGTTTTCAGGGTGTTGGTTATCAGCCGTATGATGCTGGTAGTTTGCTTCGGTCTGGCTATGAGAGTTTGCTGACTGATCCTCCTGACCAGAAGGGTGGTGATCCTGCTGCTGCTTTCAGGAAGACTTTTGATGAAATTGTTAGCGGCGGCGGCATTGGCGACGTTGCGATTAAGTCTTATCAGCAAACTGGCAAGATTCTTCCCGGCTATGAGTCTTTGATTAGTGCTTATGAGGCTGCTCCTGCTGGGACGTATGTTGCTCCTTCTTCTGGGACGACGCGGGGTGAGCCGGAGGGTGGCCCTGTTGGAATGAATGCTCTTCGTGACAGTGCTGGGGACATTGTTCCCGGGATGTTTGTGATGCGTTATGCGGATGGGACGTATTCGCGTCCCGGGACGGTTTTGGAGGTTGAGGGTTTACGTCAGGGTTTGTTGTCTGGCGAGCGGACGAGTGGTTCTTTGGGCCTTGAGGATGTTCGTTCGATTGCGGATCAGAACCAGTATTTGAAGACTAATGGGGTGACTGTTTCTGACGTTTCTTATGCTGGTGCTGGCCAGCCGTTTAGTAATGAGCAGTTGGGGAGTGACATGGTTACTGTTCGCTTTGCGGATGGTAGCATGGTGAGTGCACAGAAGGGCATGGTTGATGTGATGCAGGCTTCTGGTGCGTTGGGTGGGATGCAGAGTGCGGGCGATTTTAGCCGTGCGATGGTTGAGTTGAGTGCTGCGAGTGTTGATCCTGAGAGTGAGTCTGCGCGTTTGATGAACATGTTTAACGAGCGTCAGCTTGCTTATAATGCTGCGTTACAGGAGTCTGACCCGAACATTGCGCGGAATATTGATGCGTATCGCGCGTATGCTGGTTCGCTGAGTGGCCAGCCTATTGCTGGCGCTGGGATGCCTGCTGGTGTGGTTAGCGGTGCTCCTGCTGGTGGTGTTAACCCTTATGAGGCTACGAACATTTATGCTGACCGTGGGATTTTGGATCAGCAGAGGGGTTTTTATGAGGGTGAGTTGGATGTGTTGCGTCAGCAGTTGAGTGACTTGCAGGCTGCGTATGCTGGTCCGAGGTATACTGGTGTGTTGGAGCCTTCGTCGTATGGGATGCCTGAGGGTGCGTCGTATCAGCCTACGATGGGGACGATTCCGACGTTTACGCGTGGCGCGAGTGATGCGTTTGGGACTCGTCCTGTGACGTACTATGGTTCGCCGCAGGCACGGATTACGAGTGGGATTGGCTCGATAGACTTGCCTGCTCGTCCTGAGAGTGTGAATGTTTTTGACTGGTTGGCCAATCCTGTTGCTGGTGCTGGCCTGTATCGCCCGGGGGGTACTTCGTGATGATGAACCGTGGCTTGGGGTCGATGTTTTACGGGCGTGTTCCGGTTCAGTATATGCGTGGCGGGGGGATGGTTCCGGTTCAGTATATGCAGACTGGCGGGTTAAGCGGCTGGGGCACGATGGCTGCGGCTGGTCCTGTTGCTGGTTCTGCTGCGACGCGTTCTACGAGCACTGCGGCGCAGACGACACGAGAGCCTGCGGCCTATACGTCTACGCGGACGACCACGGCTGCTACGCCTGCGCGGGAGCCTGCGCAGGTAACGCGTGAGGTTTCTGGCGGATCGAGTTGGCGTGAAGACCGTGACGACGACACGCCGAATCTGGCGCGTGAGATAGAGCGTTCGTACGTTGCTGAGCAGTTGGCGAATGCGGCTTTGGGTCGTGTGACTCCGAGTGGTGTTGTGCCGAATGAGGCTGCGATCAGGTCTGCGATTCAAGGCGCTACTGGGTCTGCTGTGATGGGCCGTCCTGACGGCGGCTTTGCGGGTGGTAGTTTGCCTGCTGCGCCGTATGTCAGTCCTGTTGTTAGTCGTCCTGACATTAGCTCTTTGATGGGCAACATCCCGACTGCTGGTCTATCTCGTCCTGAGTATGGGGATGTTTCTCCTGCCTATGTCAGTCCTGTGATGAGTCGTCCTGACATTACGTCTCTGATGGGGAATGTCCCGACTGCTGGCCTATCTCGTCCTGAGTATGGTGACGTTTACGGCTACATGCCTCCTGCTGTTCAAACGGGTGGTCAAACGTCTGTTGCTCCTACTACGCAGCCTGAGCAGGGCGGTTTTTTTGACGGCCTTGGTCGGTTTTTTAGCGGGATTGCTGACGATATTGCGATGGGCTGGCTCTTGATGACGCAGGGTGAGGAGGCGTTTATCGAGAAGTACGGCGCTGATGCTCTGGCTGATTATCGGCGTCGGACCGCTGAGACTATGGCTCGTAATGAGGCTGAGGCTGCTGCGCGCGGGGATGATGGTGAGGATGTGTTCGAGGCTTGTGCTGAGGGTTATGAGCGCGATCCTGTGACGAACCTTTGTGTTCCTGTTGCTGTTGAGCTTGATGAGGAGGAGAAGAAAGAGGAAGAGAAGCCTGACACGACTCTTTCTTCTGGTGAGACGTTGCAGGAGATCCTTGACCGGATCACGGTAACTCCCGGTGGTGGCACTACGTTTGTGCCTGTTGGTTCGACTGGGAATGTGTTGCCAAGTGTGAACTTCTTTGGCTTGCAGCAGCGTCCGAGGCAGATGCAGGAGGGTGGCGCGGTTGACTATCGTGCGGCTGCTCGCGCTGCGGCTGAGCAGTATGGGATCAGGCCTGACATGTTCGAGCGGTTGATTTTGCGCGAGAGCAACTTTGACCCGATGGCTCGGAGCCCGAAGGGTGCGATGGGCTTGGCACAGGTGATGCCTGCGACTGCGCGAGATCCTGGTTTTGGGGTTACGCCTTTGGCCGATCCGATGGACCCGAATGAGAGTTTGCGGTTTGGTGCGGAGTATCTGAGTGCTTTGATCCGCGAGTTTGGCGGTGATGAGAAGAAGGCTGTTGCGGCGTATAATGCTGGCGTTGGTCGCGTGAGGAAGGCTGGTGGGGTTCCTGACATTCAGGAGACGCGGGACTATGTTGACTTCATTCTCAAGGGCCGTGGGCCTGTTACGGCACCTCCTCCGCGTCCTGCGAATCTTGCGCAAAAAGGGGGGGTACGACAGGCTGATGTCGCGCGTGCTGTAGAGGCATTGACGCCTGCGCGCCGTGCGCCTGTTGAGGTCCCTCCGATGCGTCCGCGTCCGACGATGACCAGTGCTGAGCGGATGTCTCAGTTGCAGGGTGGGATGTCTGGGGACAGCTTGAGCCGTGCTGTTGACAGTGTGCTGTCCAGCTTGATGAGATGAATGAGCTTAGTGACTTAAGCAAACTTCTGAGTGCGGAGGAGCTACAGTCTGTAGCTCCTATGCTTGAGCGTTTGCAGGCTCTTGAGAGTCAGGAGGTCAATCAGAAGGACTTCATGACTTTCGTGAAGCATGTTTGGCCCGGTTTTATTGAGGGCGAGCATCACCGTGTTTACGCGAAGAAGTTGCAGGAGGTTGCTGAGGGGAAGCTGAAGCGACTGATTGTGTGCATGCCTCCTCGGCATACGAAGTCTGAGTTTGCGAGTTTCTTGTTTCCTGCGTGGTTGATGGGTCGTGACCCGACGAAGAAGATCATTCAGGCGACGCACACTGCGGAGTTGGCTGTTGGCTTTGGTCGCAAGGTCAAGGGCTTGATTGAGAGCGACGAGTTTCGGGAGGTATTTCCGGGTGTCAAGTTGGCGTCGGATGCTAAGGCGAGTGGGCGTTGGAGCACTAATAAGAGAGGCGAGTATTATGCGGTCGGTGTTGGGGGCGCGTTGGCTGGTCGCGGTGCTGACTTGGCGATTATTGATGACCCGATTTCTGAACAGATGGCGTTGAGCCCGAGCGAGTTAGAGAAGGTTTACGAGTGGTACACGTCTGGTCCTCGGCAGCGTTTGCAGCCGGGCGGGGCGATTATCATTGTGATGACGCGCTGGTCTATCAAGGACTTGGTGTCGCGTGTGTTGCAGAAGCAGGCGGAGCGTGGGGCTGACAAGTGGGAGGTTGTTGAGTTCCCTGCGATCTTGCCGAGTGGCAAGCCTTTGTGGCCTGAGTACTGGAAGCTGGAGGAGTTGGAGTCTGTCAAGGCGACGATTCCTTTGGCGAAGTGGAATGCCCAGTACATGCAGAATCCGACCTCGGAAGAGGGCGCGATTATCAAGCGTGAGTGGTGGAAGCGTTGGGAGAAGGATGATCCTCCTGCTTGCGAGTATGTGATCCAGAGTTATGATACTGCGTTCAGTGTGAGCGAGCGTTCTGACATGAGCGCGATTTCGA
>Ga0208019_1000171_pt1 | contig 35686 bp, 20 predicted proteins | sample CB_VirMetaG_5_FD_184540 | JGI IMG/M metagenome (GOLD analysis project Ga0208019, IMG submission 184540) | Freshwater to marine saline gradient viral communities from Chesapeake Bay - CB_1508_1D Viral MetaG (SPAdes) (version 4) | ecosystem: Environmental > Aquatic > Marine > Coastal | place: USA... | reverse complement strand
AATGGTTCTCATAGTATGCAACAGTATCTATATCACCATACATTTCTGCATCGTCTAAAATACCTGCACACAAGTGTGCATCATGCTTGGCTTTACTGTAGCGTTCACTATGACTAGCAAACAATATATCGCCTTGTCTATTAATAAGACTTACGCCAGCATCGTGAAACCCTGCACTTACTCCTAGTATGTTACCCATTTCTTACCTTGTTGTTGTATATGCACGCTTGCTCTAATATCGTAAATGGCGCACCTGCTTCGCGTGCTTGTTTAACCATTGCTGTGGTATCTTTGGGGAAACAGTGTCCGCCCCAGCCGCGTTCTGTAGTAACGTACGAATGGTCAGGATTAATACGTTCATCTCTGCACAAACTATAGCGCACACTTTCAAAGTCTGCACCTATGTTTTCACACAAATCGTATAGTTGATTAAAGAAACTTACTTTAGTTGCTAAAAAGCTATTTTCAGCATACTTAACTAGACTTGCTTCAATGTCTGTAACTAAATGTGCTTCGATATAAGGAAAAGCACGTGTCCAAACATCAAGCCAAAAATCCTGATCTCCACCACCTAGTATTACGTAATCTTGTGTGGCAAAATCTCTGTCTGCTGTATCTGCACGTAAAAATTCTGGACTGTATGTAATCTGATGGTCGGAGAATTGTTTCTTTAACGCAAATACACCATTAACATCTACTGCTGATTTAATTACAACAGGAATGGCGCTGTCTACAGTTTCCAACACGTGTGCTACACGTGAATAATCACACGAACCATCTGCTGCGCTTGGTGTGTTAACGCAAACGATAACGCCTTCTACATCTGCGTAATCTGCTGCTGTTTCTGGTCCAAGTTTTGGGTCAACAACAATAATATCCATGTGCTTGCTAAATTTAGCAGCAACAGCATGTCCAACAAACCCGTATCCTGCAACAACAATGCTCATTTGTAAATAAACGGATCTCTTTTGCGTAATTCCTTTAGTTTCTTTCTGTAACGGATTTCAAGTTTAATCTTGTTCCATAGTCGTTTAAAAATATTCATTAATGTTTTCCTATTGCTTGTATTTGTCTGTCAACAAAATCTGGATCACTCCAGTGATAATTGTATTCAGCATACGCATCTGATGTGCGAATACTGTAAACATCTAAATACTTATACAGTGTATCCCAGATGTCTTGGTAATTTGTGCTATTAAAACTGCGTTCTAGATCCACTTGACCAATTAAAGGATGGCCGATTGTTAAATTTTTATCCTCTGGATCAATTCCATTATCAATTAACCATTGTCTAAATCCAACAATGTCTTGTTGCATCCACGGAAATTCTCCTGGGTTATTGGCCCATTCGATATCAAAGTCGCCGGCTGCTAGTGTCTGTCCTCGTAACGTAGTTGTTGTTAGCTCATCTAACATTTTTCCATGCCGACCTTCATCTTGATAAACTTCCCAATGGTGCTTACCAACGGCTTTGTTAACACCAACAAATACACCGCCGAGCGGCCGTGCTAGTGTTTCAATACCGAACGCTTCGAAGTCGTTGTCGTCGAGCTCAAACTTTGGAGCATTAATCCAGCACATAACTTGGCTTGGACGTTGCCACATTGGAGCATTAACACTTTGTCTATTACTTAACGCCCATGATTCAAATTCATGGCATAGCAAATTAGTTTGTCTAATATACCAACGTTGTTCATCGTTTGCTTTTAAAAAATATGGCGATAAGTTTTGAGTGGTACCTTGAAGATCTTCAAAGTATCTATGCAACATATTAAAATGTTCGTGATTTAATCTTAATCCAGGTTTCTTATCGCCCACTTCGCCTTCTAGCGCAATCGAGTTTGCTAGTGTATAATGATCATCTATATGATAACCTAAATCACTACCGTTGATGTAATCAATTACACGGTTAATCTCGTTAACTATTAGTTCGCCGTTACGATCACCGTTCGCAAAACCAAAAAAACAGTAATTTTTTTCTAGATGTAACTCACGTTTTAGTAAATCATTTAGTGCCGCTAACCATTTGCGTGCCAATGAACTGTCGTATACATCAAAATAAACAGCATGTAAATCTCCAGTTGCATAATTACGCAACGTCATTTTAATCTTGTCTAATATTTTTCCACCACTCATGTATTTCAGAATCCTGTTCTAATATTTCTGCCATTGTAATGGGTTGTTCACGTATTTCTTCTAGTGCTAAAATTCTTGCTTTGCCTAGACGCATACCCGCTGCGTATTCATCTGGCCACTGCTGTTCTAGTGTAGGTCTATTCAAAAGTTGTTCCAAGACATCAATCAATGGTTGTTGATGCCTGTCAGCGTGTGGTCTAAGTTTTTCCAATACAGACGAAACATAACGATCAAGTATGTGCCTAGGCAAAGCAAGAGGACTCATTACAATGTCTGGGCTAAATGCAAAGGTAACTTTTGCAAGTAACTGTGTATTTAATTCCTTGCTCAACCGGAACATATTTTCTATTTCAAACAGTCCTGGCAGAGTAAGTGTAAAGTCCAAACGCATTTGGCGGTCATTTGTTTGTATTCGTTGTCCTTCTTTGTAATTTTGTAAGAACTGATTCCATTTTAATCCTGTACGAATATATTCACCTATTGCACCTGTGCCATCAATACTTGCACAGATTTGCCAATCGCGTAGGTTCATAAGTATACTTTTATATAAGTTTAACCCTCGATAGTCTACTTGTGATAGGTTAGTATTGTACCGTGCATACACACGATGTCCTTGACCCAATTCAACAATACGATTCATATAACGCCAGTGTTCTTCAAACATTAATGGCTCGCCGCCTACCCAATAAACTTCTTCAACACGATTTTCTTCTACTGCATCTGAAAACTCTCGATCAACGACGTTGGTTTGAAACTCTTGTATTTGCGAACGTATTTCGGGGATCATCCAGTTATTTTTGGGATTGGTTTTATCCCACATGTTGTGTTTCTTTTCTTCGGATTCCCAACTACTAGAAAGCATGTCACCGCACATACGACATTTAAAGTTACATAAGTTAGAGAAACGATAATCCCAACTTACGGGTTTCATTGTTGTATATCCTGTTTCGTCGGTGGTTTCCCAGATTTTGTCGTAGTGGTGAGAAGTTAAGTGCCAAAAATAACTGCGGTACACATCTGTGTTTAAGAGTTTGTGATTGCATACTTGACACTCTTCTGGAATATCGCCCTGCATCATTTTAACACGTACTGCACGCACGTGCTCTGAGTTCCACCATTCTTCTAGTGTAAGTGGGTTATAATTACCAGTACCACTAGCAGTGTCGATATACTGTGTAAAATTCTGTGCGGGCTCTCTTGATGCGCAGCACAGACGTCTTTCGCTTTGCGGGGAAAGATATGTATGTGTCCATGGGGCCATACATAAGAATTCAGGTTTCTCTTTAGGTTTTTTCATGCAAACACTCTGCTAGCTCTGGCAAATAATCATGCATAGATTGATTACGACGTTTGTCCATGCGCACGCTATCTTCGATTAGTAATTTTGGATCTGTGTCTCGGCTATTCATAAAGAATGCAATGTTCTTAAATTCTTTATGATGTTTTTCTGATACTGTTGCACTTAGCAGTCGTTCAGTAGCACGAAGTTTTGCTGCTTTAGGCAAACTGGTTATGCAGTGTTGCGGCGCATCATGTAACATATTCCAATAAACAAAATCAAAATCTTGCGCATCAATCCAATTAGCAAGTTCTTCTAGGTACATTACATTAAACACGTTTACTGTAGAGCATACTTGTAATGAGATGTTATTACTGCGTTCACGTAGTTTCTTAAAGCGTTCTAAATTCTTGTTAAGTGTTTTCCACGATGCGCCATAGCGTTGATATTCAAAACGTTCGCGCAAATCATCAATGCTAAATGCTACTTCGACATGCTTAAATGGCTTCCAGACGGTATCATCATCTGGATATAATGTTGTGTTAGTGTTATAGTGTATTTCAATGTTTTGAGCATAATCATTATTGATTAGATATTGCAAGAAATCAAAATGCTCTTGAATCATAAAAGGCTCACCGCCAGTAAATTCAATGTAACGAATATGTGGTGCTTGTGCTTCAAGGTCTTCCCAAAATGTCAAACTCTTGCGAGGCCAATTACCGCGGCGATTCATTTGATACGCAAAACTTTCCTTGCGTTTTTCAAATGGCAATTCCTTAATTTCTTCGCCAGCAAATGTGCTAGAACTCCATGATCCACAAATACGACACGCAATGTTACAAATGTTTCCTAGTTTTAAATCTAAAAACATCAACGGCTTAGGTTCAGCAGTCCACTCTGTTTCGTCTTTTAGTATGTTTTTAAGACGATCTAGTGTATGCATGCGTTTACTTGTGCGATTAGCATCTTCCTCTGCCCAACAACGTCTGCATTCTGCAGGCTGTTCACCTTGTAAAAACTTACCGCGCAATTGATTCATATATTCTGAACGTTGAATATCTTTTAAATTGTCCTTGTTTAAATCAAACTTTACACTCTGACCGTTTTGTACTTCTCCATCATACAAACAACATGGACGTACAGTGCCAATAGGACTGGTTTCTAAACTAATCCAGGGAAGAACACAAAATTTTTTGTTAGGTAAATTCATGGTTTTAATGCTGATAATTCTGGAATATAGTCTAACACATGTTCGTTACGAATAATATCTAATTGGCGAGTTTTGTCCCAAAACTTTTGTAACAGTTGAGAATTGTCATTATTTAAAAAGTTTAATGCAGATCGATACCCGGTTGTAGCACGATTTAGTTGATCTTGTGGTTCTAACCACGCTAAGTGTCGTTCAAATTGTTCGCGTATTAGATCTTTGTATTCTGGTGTAGCAATGTCAATTCGGTAATGTGCAGGATCCTGTAATATATTAACATTAAAATCTTGTGGGAAAATATATCCTTTGTCTACCCAACTACGATGAAAACTCGTAATATGCAATGCGTTAAAAATACTTAGTGTGCAGCTAATGTAAAAATCAACATGTGGACATTCACGTCTTAAGTCTTGAATATTCTGTTCAACATCTGTCCACTTAGTACCTGCACGTATATATTCTGCGTGCTGCTCCATTGCATCCAGACTTGCGCCAATACTAACATTAGGAAACAACTTCCAATATTCTAATGCTGATTTATTTTTTAGTTTAAGTTGTGTAAAGTTTGTGTTATAAATTAACCGTACATCGGTTCGACCACGTTTGACGAGTTCTTCGAGGATTGCATAATGTTCGTCCATAACAAGGGGTTCACCGCCAGCAAAGTAAATTTGTTCTACGTAATCAATGTGTTCTAATACTTGTTCTAGTAAATCTGTTTCAAATTTGCCTGCATAGTTTAACTGCTTGTTGTTTTTAGCATATTCTGGGCCTGCGAGTGCAATTTGATCTTTATACCACTGCGAACTAAAGATATGCCCGCAACTACGACATTTTAAATTACATAAGTTGCTAAAGCGAACATCCCAATATATCATATTAAAATCAGCAAACATACCAGTGTTTAAATCAGTCTGTGCTACTCGATTAATATGATGCCCATGATGCTTGTTTGCTGACTTGCGCCCTGAAAAGAATCCGGCTTCTTCTTGTTCGTAGCATCGTGTACAATAAGAGTTCTTGTTTTCCTCTAACATGTCTAAACGCAATTGGCGCATGCGTTCACTGTTAGCAAGCTCTACTAATGAGTGTTCTTTAGTTGTGCCCACTGGACCCACTGCCATTTCAGCATGACAACAGGGCCATGTTTCACCAGTTGGGTAAGTATGCATGTGTATCCAGGGATAGATGCAAAATGTTTTACTATCTCGCAAAAATTCTGTTTCTGTAGCGGTTAAGTCTTCTGGTTTAACTCGTACTGGCTCCCAACTATTATAATTATAACCCACTATACCATGCTCCAATGTGTTCAAATGTTTCTACAATATTCTTTCCGCGGCGTTGATCATATTGCGCATAAAATTTCTTAAAGTCATTATGCAACGCTGGCATATCAAACGTATCCGAATGCGGAGTCTTAACAACGTCTAAATAATCAATTAACCGTTGTACTTGATTAACTTCCATTTCATGTAATATTAAATTCTTATATGCGTTGTTTTCTAGCCAAGTATCTAGTTTGTATGCATAATCCATACGCAGATCATCTGGTAACACTAACGGAGATTGAAAACTTGGAAAACGTAAAATGTTTAGTGTAAAAGTTGGGTAATTCTTACCAAATTCTCGTTTTAGGTTCATCATCCAATCTAAAAATTCAGTTAACGATTCTAAACACAATGCATTAATCGTACACATAACATGGAAGCCATCTACCTTGCCTTCGGTAATAACACGACGAACATTGCGCTCCCATTGTTCCCAGTTTAACCCATCTCGAATATATTCAGCATGAGCACCCATGCTTTCCTGCGATGTATACAACTGAAAGTCTTTGATGTTGTGACTTGCTTCAATTAGTTTATCAATTTTGTCATCTTCAATCCCAAGATTGCTGTTTAGTGCAAATGATACATCGGTTTTATTTTCGATGTACCAATCAATAAGTCGAATAGTATGCGGGCTCATCATTGGCTCGCCGCCGGTTAACCGCAATTCCTGTAGCGTTTTATGTAAATCTGATTCCCACCATTTGAAGAATGCTTCTACATAAGGATTAGTTTCTTTTGGTTTAAACAGTTGTGCAGAATCATGTGTGTGGGTGAAATGGTTGCGGCCATCGGAAATCAAACCTTCATAAGGACCGTGTTTCTTTAAATCAGTTACCCAACTGGTGCTAAACGCTGGATTACAATACGAACAACTAAACTGACATGTTCTGTCAAACGCAATTTCAAGTGTTTTTAAATCAATGTCGGTTTCTGGGTCTGCGGCCATTGCTGTAACCACGTCCCATTCGTCGTAAATTACAGTTTTGTATACACGGTCAGAAATGTTATCACGACCAATGTCTTCGATCTTCCAACAGTATTCACAACCCTTTGGTCGTTCGCTGTTTTGCATCATCTGTCGTTCTTGTTTTTTCTTTGGTGTATTATGTAATGCTTTATAATTAGCCGTTACTTCGTCGACACTAACGTGATGTGGCAGTGGGTGATGGCAGCTAGTAGTCATGCCAGATCCTAGCCAAATAGTAGCATTATACCATTTAGCAGCACAAAATGAAGTGCTAAATTCATCAATCCAACGTTTAACTTCTAAGTCTGTTTCTCGACCAGGCTTACGTAATTTACTCATATTGTTTACTTAACTGGTTTGTTATTGTTGTGCGTAATATTTGCACTCATTCCACCAGGTAGTCATCTCAGGGAATGTTTTTAAGAAATCATAGCCATGTCGGCGATCGTATTCATTAAAGAAACGATAAAAATCCGCCATGTGTTGTTCTTTATTTTCTGCAGGTTCTCGCATCCAAGCAATATCGCGATCTAATCTTTTAATTTCGTAGTCTTTGAATCCTTTAAAGCGTGTACTGAGTGTTTCTACGTGTTCCATCATCCACATCATTAAATCTTCTAGTTTGTCTGCATACATATCTGGAAGCAATCGCATGCTCTGCCATTTAGGAGTATGTAATACAGGAGTATCAAACCAAACACGCTGATATGTGTTACTGTATAATTGTCGTAACCCATAAATTCCAGTAAACAAATGCTCTAGGCTTGTCACTGATAGATTATTCATCGTAACAATAAATGTTAGACTGCTTCTGTAAGGTACTTCTGTTAAGAATTCATTTACACGATCCCACAGTAAATTAAAATCTAATCCGGCACGCATATATTCTGCTTGTGTACCAAATCCATCAAGACTAACATACTGCATAAAGTGTTCTACATTTTTGCCTTCATTACAAATACGCTTAACATAATCCAAGTACTTGTCCCATAATTTCTGTTCAACACTTAGGTTACTGGTTACGTTTAAGTGTAAGTCTGGTTTTGGGTGGTCTAATACATAATCAAATACACGGAATGTATTTCGATCCATTAGCGGCTCACCGCCGGTCATGCGAAAGTGTTTTAGATCTTTATACAAATCTGGCCACCATTCCCAGAATGCTTCTACATACGGGTTGTATTCTGAATGCGGGATTGGACGCCTGTTGCCTTGAAAATATGCAGGATCGTTGTGTGGTTGGCTAGTAGGGTATGCTCCGTGTTCCTTTGCTTGTCGCATCCACGAGCTGCTAAATTGAGGTGAACAATAACTACACTCTAAGTTACAAGCACTGTTAAAATTTACTTCAACGTATGCAGGATTAGTATCTGCCATTGGATCAGCAACAACTTCATCAAACCTTTCAATGGCCCATGGTTCGCCTGATCGATAATGTCGATCACTGAGTTTACCATTATCTTCCATTGCCCAGCAATAAAAACATTCTTCTGGACGCTCACCATGAATCATTTTCTCACGTTGCTGCTTCTTATAATTAGTGTTATGCAATTTGCTAGGATTTATGGCAAGTTCTTCTACAGGAATTTTGTGTAAAGGCGGGTGATAGCATGAGTTATTCATGCCGTTTGTTAAATGTAAACTTACTTGTTTCCATTTAGCCAAGCAGAAACTTGGACTTACTGTATCTAACTTTTGCTGTGCAATTTCTGCATCGCTCAAGAACTTTGACTTAAAGTCCTTGTCTACTTCGTCTCCTTTATTTTGTTCCATTACCAACCTTCATGTCCGCGAATAACATCCATTTCTCGCACAGTTGTTCCCATATTATGCCAATTGCTGCGATAATGATGTTTGAAAAATGCACTTGCTTTCGCATTCAATATGTTCATTGGCAAGTCAAGACGTGTTTCTAAATCTTTTCCGTATAATTCAATCATTCTTTCTGGATCTTCGTGTTGTGTGTCCGTCCAAATGTCTGTCAAATTGTCAAACCATTGCACTGCCCGATAGTCCCAGTCGCCTAACATAGTCATATATGTACCTTGTCGTGCACCTAGTATAGCCCACGCACCATTTTCAACATCCATACCAACGTTATGCCAAATAGTTAGATGATCTAGGTTGCGACTGTGTACACTTTCTTTAAATTCTAATTCGCTGGGTTTGCGTCCACGATCTAAACACATTTTAACACCTTCGCGGAATCCTGCACGCCATGCTTGGAATGCACTGCCGTTAGGATATGTTACACTATAGCAATCATGCATGGGCCAATATAACGGATCAAAGCAAAACTCAACACACGTATCATCTGAACCATCGCTTGCTTCGTGTGTACGCATATTATAGATAAATTCGCGTGTCCAACAACTTAATCCGCCATTGCCGTACATAAGTCCATTAATGTGATTGCGAGCTCTCCAACGAAATACAGCCCGTTCATAATCGGGTGTTTTTATTTCCAGTTGCATGTTGAAGAATTCTGGGTCCGGCAAATTATCTCCATCAATTAGTATAAAACGTTCTGTTGTGCTTGCATCCGCTGCGGCTTTGTGTGCCGCATCTGATCCTTTGACACCGTCAACACGAACTGCCCAGGGTACCATGTTTTTGATTTTCACCCAAAATTCTTCTTTTTGTGGTTCGTCGTAGCTCAAATATACTACGTCTAGGTCTGCAATATCAATTAAATTCATATGTTTTTGTGTTCCAATAGGTCGACGATTTCATTACAATAGTAATGTCTTTTGGGTGTGTTGATGTACCTGTTTCTGCTGGCACTAATTTACCAAGAGGTTCATGCTTAATGCGTTCAATTTTACCATCCTTTACGTAGATATCATATCGAGATTCTTCGTAAAATTGCTTGTCTACTGTTAAGTATATACCGGGTTCATCTTGTGTGGTATAAAATAAGGGCTCGCCGGTTTTTTCGTCATAGTACAAACGATATTCAAGATCAAACAACGGCTGTGTTTGATCTACTTGCTCAAGAGCTTGCCAAAAGTTTGTCATAGTGCTCGTTTAACGCCTTACTAAATTCTTTAATATTATAATGAAAAGGATATTCTTGATCAACTGTATTAATTCTAATGTTGGACCCATCTAATTCCCAGATTAATTCACGTGTCCAATTTTCCTGACTTAATCCGTTAATTTGTCCTTTCATATGAATAAGACTTGGATAACTTGTATCCGGAAGTGTAACACGTTCTACGCCCACAATTTTAGCGGCAAGTGCGTACACAACATCTGTTGTTCCTGGGTCTTCGGTGCCGCCTTTAAGTGTGGTTTGAAAAGCTGCCCAGTTTTCAAAAATATGCTGTACTACATTAAAAAAGTATTGTGCATTTCGACTAAAACGCCAGTACGTAACGGCATTATATACATCCGGTAACCCATTTAAATCAAATATTTTACGATAATGTCTAACTGGTGTAGGTTGATTTAGATAATTTCGTGCACCCGTTGTTAACACCACGTCTCGATGTTCAAACATTGTCCACCAATGCCAGATACTGTGCGGAATAACCATGTCTGCTTCAAGTTTAATCGTTTGTCTAAACGGACTAGCTGCAAAAACTTGCCAATCATTGCGCAACTTCCATTTACTATTAGGCGCTTGATCACCATACGGTAATGGTTTTACATAGTCAAACACTGGATCATCAACATCTGCACTTGTTACCAAACAAATTTTTGCTTGGGGTGTGTGATATTTTAGAGAACGTGCTAAGGCGCGAGCGCAGTCAACATAGTCAACTGTGTCTGTATTTTCCGCCATAATTAAATAGCCGCGTTCTGCTTCAACCATTGATCATTTTCTCCAAAGAAAACTTATTAAGGAAATGAATATCGTGATCTTTAACCATAACACGCATTGGTTTATCTGTTCGGTTAACGTTTTTTTGATACTGTATTTCAAATTTACGATCATCTAGTTGTATAATATCAGCATTGTTTGCAATCATTGGCATATTCCAAGGAATTTTTGGAATGCTATTAATACGATGCCCGTACACAATGCTTAGTGCGATACTAACAACGTAATCATTTCTAAAAGGACTACTTCTAAACTTATACACACGTGAATAATGCGCATAATTCTCACGTATCATACGAATTGTGTTAAAAATTGTTTTAGCAAATTCTGACTTTCTAAAAAAGATTACCGTTGCCCAGTAGTGCGGGAATTTATATTTTGGCAAATAATCGTATGGTTGGAAACTTTTACGATCTGTGATATCGTAGGGTTTACGATGTACTAAAAAATCTTCAGGAGAATTAAACAAGTTAAGCAACTGACCACTATTTACAATGTAATCGGCATCGATTACAACAGTTTCGTCGTATGGACTCAGCTCATATGCCTGAAAACGATTTACATTTTTCCAGGTAGCAACATTGCCATCTTCGTGTATGTTAAAATTGCGTTGATGACCTGCTAGTGCTTCTGTTATTATTAAATTATGCTGTACATTTTGTTTAGTGATAGCACTTGCTTCGTCAGTAACAATACTAGTGGGTAATCCTAATATGCGCTCAATTCGGTCGGCAATCCACACGGCATGACCCAAGTAGTCCAAAACTTCGTTGTTAAACGCAAAAATTAAAAATCCGCGAGTCATTTAATACCTAATGCTTTTCCAATAGTGCGATCAAGTTCTTCTATTGTGGTGCGATCTTGCTTTGCTTCTAGCACAGCACGTTTTAAATTTCCGCCGCTGATACTTTCAAGCCAAATGTTTAGTTCATCTGCCCAACGAACCAGTGTGCGAAATATTCTGCGTTTGTTAATCAAAACAGTTCCTTTTCGGTTAGCACTTGAAATTCGTATTTAATCTCAATAATCTTTTCTTTGATATTACCTTTTTTATCTATATATTTAATATAGAAATCTGGGTAATAGTTGTGCCACTTATTATCTTCTGGAGAAAAATACGGAATATGATACTCTTCGTTAGTCCAGTAGATAATTTTATCACATCGATCGCAATATAACATAAAGCGCCGTTCCCAGAGGCTACGATAAATGTAGCTCTCTTTTAACGTTTTATATGTGTTTTGCGGTCGGTACTTACCTTTGACGGCTGAGTTCTTGAAACTCATTTAGCCACCCATTCATTTGTTCTTGCCAACGTTGTTGCGCTAATAATTCAAGTTCTAGTGTGTTAATCTGCACAGGATTGCGGTACTCGTCGAGTATTACAGAATTTTCATCTGGACATACTGCAATAGTCATTAACAGTTCTGGACCAGCACGCCACATGCCACCGTTGTATGCAAACAACATCTTTGCTTCGTATTTTTCACGTAAGACTTTTTTAGCTGCATCGTGGTCAAACCTACGACGCACAGTTTCAACAAGTTGTTCAGTATTCATAGTACTACTTATTATACTATAAATGCAGTCAAAAGTAAAGGGCCGTTAAGCCCTTTACCAATTTCAATGCAACGCTTGAAATTATACGTAAGTATCGCCGCCCATTGCAGTATTCGAAACCGAAACTGTGCCCCACGTTGCAGAACCAATATAAGTTGTTGCTGGTGGTTTAACAGTCATCACTGCCGATAATGTGCCGTCAACTGTTTCGTCAAGTTGTGCGCCACCGTCGTTGAATGTGCCATCTGCCCACCCAGTTGAGTCAGCAGCATCAACAAAACTTACTTTAACTAGGTATTGTGTGCTAGTTGCATTACGTGCAACTTCTACTTTGATATAGTTTGCAGTATATAGGTAAGTTGAGTCATATTGTTTAAACACTTCTACATACGAAGTAGTTAAATCATACCAGCCCGTGGTAGTTGCTAGTGTTGAAGTTGAACCCGAGCCACCTAATTTGTTTGTACCAGTGTATGATCCACCTGCAATTGTAGCAGTACCTGAACCACCAGTAAGATAAATTGTACCGCATGCTGTGCATAAGTTAGTCCATCCAGTATTCTTTGAACTTGCTGTTCCGCCTGAACGACTAAATGTTAGTGCTAAACGTCCGCCTGCGTTAAAGAAGTAGCGTGCTTGGTTTGCACTTGAAAAAGATACAGTAAATGTAGTTGTTTGTAAATCTCTCCAAGTGTTTGTACCTGAACTAGTAGTTGTTGCGTCTGTACCACTAGCTGCGCAATTTAATCTATTAGTAAAAATGCTACTAATGTTACCACTTAATGCTGTATACGCACTAATAGTATCGCCTGTAGTTGGATTTGAAATTGCAGTAATTGAGGTACCTTGGTGATTCGCAATAGAGCTAACACGGTTTAATAGGTTTACCCATTGCGTTGCTGTGATTGTTGTACCAGCACTTACTGTTGCTAGTGTGCCACTTGCACCGTATCCCTTATCACCGGTTCCTGTGCCCCAAATTGTGTTTACGTTTGCTGTGTTGTTGTCTACTGCTGATGCACCACCTTGAACAAAAATGTTATAGTGGTCGTCTAGAATAGTATCGCCTGATGCGTATGCCATCTTTTAGTTTCCCTTTGTATTAGTTGACTTTTTCAACGCCACACATAGATGTTATGGCTGGGATTGATTGTAGTCTTCTTATTTTAAAAATTAATTTTAACGACTGCTTCTACTGTGCCTTCGCCTGTTGCCTCTTTAGTATTTAGCGCACGACCAATAATATTGCGTGCTGTTGCTTCACCGTCTTGTGCTGCACGAGCAAAGCCATTGCCTGCGCTAACTAGGCGATCACCTTTGTTAACACGGCCAATAACCTTAACTGGCACACGTCCATTCATAGCGATTGGTGGGTGTGTAGCATTTGTACCTGCTTTTGCGTTCATTAAGTACGCTGCACGGTCTGAGATAACGCCAAAGACGTTTTCTGATAATTCTTCTACTGCTCGAGTAATTTCGGCAACGCCACCTAGTTCAACAACAGTGCCTGCTTCATACTCAGCATCTGCTTCAAAGCGTTCTGCTAAGTCAGCGTACTCTGCTGATGTTGCAGTACCGTTGAATTCATTTGCGTAAATTGTAGCAAAACGTGTGCCTGATGCGCCAAAGTTGCGTGTTCCGTCGCCATCTGGAGTAATAACACCAGCAATTGTGTTAGTACCATCGCGATATAACAAATCACCCACTGTACTAGTTGCAGCATCAACATATTGTTTAGTTGCAGCGCCTAATGCTGTGGTTGGATCGCCTGCTAAAATTACACGGCTAGTTGCGCCGTCTAATGTCATAACAGTGGTTACTACGCTATTGTCATTTACACGGAAAATAATGTCGCCATCGACATTAGCATTTTGTACGGTTACATCTGATCCGCTAACGCTAATACGATAGTCTTGGTCAGCACCAACACGGAAACCAGTGTCGTTTAACACATAAAGTGATCCAGTTGTAGTATCGTTTCCAATTGCACTCAAAAAGTCAGTGCTATTTAGGTTATCTAGTGTATCTGCGTTTGTTGCAGTACCTTGAAAATAAGAATTTGAAACTGCGGTGCTTAGTTGAATACCTGGTTTAATTGTTTGTAATCCCCAGCTTCCATCAACTGTGCTAGCAGGAGTAAATGTTGCATCTTTGCTTACCATAGCAACGATTGTGTCTTCAACAAATAGCTTAACAACAACGTGATCAGTAGCACCTGTATCAGTAATTGTGTCAACAATTGCACCCGAAGTACCAGTACCAGCAGTGAACGCTGGACCTACTAAGATAAATGCTGATCCATCATACACTTTTAACTGACTGTTTGTCGAATCAAACCACAAATCACCAGCAACGTTGCTGGACGGCTGTGATGTACTTGAAGTTGCAGCACCTAGGTTTTTCCAGGTTGTGCCATTGTAAACTTTTAACAATCCGTTGCCCGTATCAAACCACATTTGACCACGCAATGGTGCACTTGGCGCTGTACTGTTTGCACTATTTTCCAATAGTTTAATAAAGTTCTCGCCTAAAAACTCACCATAACCAGCATAGTTCTTACCAATAATAGTAATGCTTGATGATGTGTTTACTGTACCGTCTGCTACTGAAGCAAACACTGTACCGTCTGTTTTGTTAATAGTATAAGCCATTTTTGACTAACTCCAAGTTCTGTTTATGTTATTTATGCAATAATCATCTACGCATATTTATGCTGCGCTTAAATTCGTTAATGTCTGAATACGAATTGTGTAATCAATTTGTATCTGTCTGTTCAATGATTTTTGAACAGGGTGGAAGATTACGTGTGTGATTAATTTTAAATCACTTGCCGAACCGTTCCACGATTTTAATCCTAGTTCGTCAAACACAAACTCACCATCCAAATTTGTGCTGTTATCAAATGCCTGTTGACCTAGTGGTTCGCCGTAATCAAGCAAACAGCTAACAAGAATATCCGTATATACACGTCCTGAAGTGTGCAAAACTGTTAAATTGTTGCGACTGGTGTCGGTGTTTGTAGATGAATTATCATCTACAACCTTGCTGTAGGTTTGGTTGTATAAATCGGCATTTTGGCCTGTGCTATTAGGCGGCAAATATGTGATAACACCGGTTGGATCAACACTGGTTCCGCCATTACCAAAACTCATTTGATAAATGTAGCCTAGGTTTTTATTGGCGAGACTTTGTGCAAGAGCTTCACTCATATTTTCATAGTGAATAGCATTGCGCTTGTCAATAAACACTTCTTTGGTGTTTGGATCAAAGATTTTGATGTGACCTTGAATATTAACCGTGCTCGACTCGTTGGGTTTGGTTTCTTTGCTATCCATCTTTTTTTCTTGTTGTGCGTTCGTATTTTGCATTTTTATTATTTATACAACCGTAGATGTCACCCTTTTAGGAACTTGGCCGCTGTGGTGGTTTGTTGCTGAAGTGCAATGCCGTTGCTTGCGGTTGTGGTGCCTTGATCATACCAGACTTGATTATACGGTGTTTGTAGAACTTGCCCACGGCTTAGATCTGTAACTAATGCATTAACGGCGTGATCTCTTTGCATGCCCGTGCCCGCTGTGCCTCTGCGTAATCCACTAACCGTGTTGTTGACCAAATCAACATCACGATATGTGATGCGTTCGCCATTAATTTCTAAAATACCAAAAATTGCTGCGTTTAAATTCGGTGTACCCAGTTTACTGGCATCGTTAACATAGATAACATCGTCTGTCCATTTTAGGGTGCGAGTTAGGAATGTCTGACTGCTGGTATTGTTTCTATACACAGCAACGTTATCACGCATATCCTTGAAAATACGGAATCCCATTGATTCTGGAACAATGCTATTTGTAAATGATGTAACTGCTACTATGTCAGTATCGCTAATTACGCCGCCTGAAATTAATAACTGGGTGCCGGCATTATTTACAACAAAAGTATCGTATTCTTCAGCTGGAGATAATCTGCGTCCGTTTAGTGTTACCCACATACGATCACTGTTAGTAACAGCGCGATCTAAACTGAACAAGTTCACGCTACTGCCAGCAAATGTAGTTCTATCAAATAAATCTGTATCAAAACCGTATGCATCAAACAATTCTCTTGTTGGTTCTGATATTACTGTTGGTCCTTTGAAGATTTGTGTGAATACATCCTGTTCTCTAACATCTCGCCAAGCTGTAACTGCAATTGTATCGCCAGCATTCAGTGATAAACCAAAACCATCAACTACAGTTAGAGTATTTCCTGATACTGTGTATCTAGCATATGGTGGTTGCTGAATTCCTTCTAATACAGGACCCGTTGTTTTAGTAACATAGATGTCTACAGTGTCATATGGTCCAGGTACCTCTGTTAAGAAGGTAATAGTACGGTTACTACTGTCGTCAACTGGATCCAATTGATAATTAACTGAATCTGTTTGTTTGATTTGATTAACATAAACTACAACATCTGATGCAGTAACTTCAGTCATATCAATACCGGTTTCGTCACCAAGTGGTAATTCGTAAGTTGTTATACTTGAACCATCTCCAATGTGTCTTCTTGCAGTAGCCGGTTGTAAACGTAGTCCGTTGTGTTCAACAATCAAGTTTTCAGCATTTTTACCGGCTGTGCTCACTGTTAGAGTAAATGCGGTAGTTGATCCATCGCAAGTAAACAGTTCTGTTTCTGGATAGCTGTAAGATAGATCAGTTATGGTAGATCCATCTTCGCTTGGATTAGAGCCAAATACAACAAGACTGATATAATCGTTGCTGGTATAGTTATTGTTAAATGTAATCACAGTATCGCTAATGAATGCACCTTCAGCATAGCTATAGCTTGAAATTTCTTCTCCGTTAACTAGAATTAGCATATCATCAATGTCAGTATATGCAACCGGTACCGTCAAGGTGTTAGCAAAGTCTGCTCCACTGTAAGAATTACGGAATAGTTGATTTCCACCACCTACACCGTATACAAATAATTTAACTCTATCTAGTGTAGCTAATCCGCTGTTAAGCTGTATGGTTTTGTCAGCCCAATCAACAGCGTAGTTTATGTTCTCGTATAAGCGTGCGCCAGTGTCTAGATTGCATACTACAATTTCTGCTGGATTTTTAATTAATCCATCCCAGGAAACTGTGTTGCCCGCACCTGGATTCACATAAGCACGGCTTTTAACTTCAAACCCATGACCATTGCCCGAGTAATCATATCCTGAACGTGTGTAGACTTTTAGATCTAGTGTGTCAAAAATTGCGCCAGGCACAAGTTCTTCTGGTGCGTGTGAATTGTATACATCAATAAATTCACCACCAACAATGTCGGCGTCTGGGTCAATATCGCTTGGATTACCAATTGTTACAGTTGGTGTGCGCAAATATCCAAACCCTGGATCAGTAATAATAATATCAGTAACTGATCCACCAACAACAACCGGCGTACCTGTTGCACGTCTGGTTGTACGAGCCGGTGCTTGAATAACAACATCTGGTGCTAGGTCATATCCAGTACCGGCATTGGTAATGTTAATTCCAACTACTTGCTCATTGACTACTACCGCAGTAGCAGTCGCGCCAGTTCCGTGACTAGCTGTGCCAGTTGACGCACTGAATGTTACTACTGGTGCAGACGTATAGTTTGCTCCTGGGTTATCGATAGTTACACTAAGCACATTGCCGTCTGTCATTACCGCAGTACCAGTAGCAATGTCATTTGCTACACTTGGATCTGCTGCGATTGTAAGTGTTGGTGCCGTTAAGTAACCTGCACCTGCTGTGTCAATTGTTAAACTTGTTACAGCATCGCCGGTTAAGTTTGCTGTAAATGCTGCTGTTACTGGAGTAACGTTTGGAGCAGCAATAGTAATGCTTGGAGTTTCTAAGTAACCCCAACCGTTGTCGGTAATGGTAAATCCTGTGACAACTCCTCCGCTTACGATAGCATCTATTGTAGCAGTAGTAACTGTAGTTGGTGGATCAATAGAAATAGTTGGCGCAATATCATAATAACTACCGCCATTACTAACAGTAATACTAATAACTGCTGTATCATCTAGTGTTGCTGTTGCTGTTGCGCCGGTACCGTGATTAATAGTTGAATCTGGTGCAGCAATACTCACTGTTGGCGCAGTAGAGTATCCTGAACCCGGTTCAGTAACTGTAATAGATACCACACGACCTTGGCCTGCATATAATGGCGCAGATTCACCGCTTACAGTAGCAGATGCAGTTGCTTGAGTACCACCACTGATGTCAGGTGCACTGATAGTAACTACAGGAGCAGATGTATATCCATCGCCGTCGACAAGAATAGTAAATGTGCCAATGCCACCTTCTGTGTCAAATGCTACGGCATCAAAACCATCACCATCACCATCAACACCATCAAAACCTACAGTAGTTGTGTCTAGTGCAACTGTTGCTGCTGCGTTATTGCCTGCTGTTGGAGCTGCTGGAGTGATTGTAACATTTGGTACAGTTTGATACATATAACCCGGTTGGTCAACACTGATACTTTGTACTTGATCACCGCCAATTGTTGCTGTAGCTGTTGCTTGCGCAGCAATTGCAGTTGGTGCTGCTACTGTTACACTTGGAGCAACGCTATAATAATTACCGGCTAGATCTAGTGTGACTGTGTCTAATTCATAGCCCGCAATTGATGCTGTTGCTATTGCAGTAACGCTCGCCGGAGGATCTGTAACTGTTACTGCTGGAGCACTTACGTAACTGTTTCCGCCGTTTGTAATTGTAGTTGCTGTAACTCCCCCGGTGCTGCTTAATGCATTCGCTGTTGCAGTTGCTCTAGCAGCGGCTACGCTCGGCGGATCGTCAAATGTTACAGCTGGAGGACTTAGATATCCACTACCGTTATTTGATAATGTAACACCAGTAACGCTACCGCTGGAAATTAATGAGAACCCAGTTGCAGTTTCGCCCGGAGTATCTGGTTGTGCAACAATGCTTACACTTGGTGTTGATATATATCCAAACCCACTACCGGTAACTGCGATATCGTCTACAGTTAGTGTAGCAAAATCAATTGTTGCTAGTGCAGTAGCAGTGATATTATCTCTCGGTGCACTGATTGTAACTGATGGCGGTACATCTGCAGAGTATCCTTTGCCTAGTTCCGTAACCGTAATTTCGCTAATTTCTGTTGTGCTGGTGTTAACTGTTGCAGCGGCTAGTGCTTGTACTGCTTCAATACCACTTAAATCAACACCAACATACGATCCCGTAAACGATGTAAAGATTTCGTTATCAAGAATGGCTTCTGAGTATGTTGGTAACCCTTCTGGACCATAATCCAAGTTATCAAACACGTTGATGTCAAAGTTACCGATATCAAATCCAGTATTAGCATCAAATCTAGGTCCCTGTAGTTGCACACCGGGATAATCTAACCCGTCAATTAACAATGCTAGATCTAGACCTGGTTCGTTAACATCCGCTACATAAAAACCCGTAGTACGATCAATACCTGATAAGGTATCTGCGGCAACAATTTGGTATTCTGCTGGATCAAATGAACTATCGCTTGCAGTAGAACCATCTGCATTAACGGCTTTGTATACTCGATCATTGAATCGAACCAATTGATTTTCATCGTATACAGTGTTTGGTTCCCAGTTAACAATCTGCGAACTATATTCGTATCTGTCGTACTTGATTGTGGTGTTTAGATTTCTAACCAGATCCTGCTTCATGTACACAGCAGCGACCGCACCGGTTCCGTTACCTCCGCTAATTGTAACAACAGGCGTTGATCTATAACCGCTACCGCGTGTTACAATAGTAATTGCACTAACCTCTCCAGACTCATTGATTGTAGCTGTTGCGGTTGCTGGTGTAGTTGCATCTCCAGTAATCTCAACTTGTGGAACAACAGTATATCCTGAACCACCGGTAGTGATCACAATCTCGTCGATAATTAGTAGTCTATTATCATACCATTGATTCCACGGAATTGTATCCCATACTGCGTCGTTGGTCTTTCTATTGCTTACATCTGTTTCTAGTATTGCAATATCGTCGTCGAGCACAGGACTTACAAATTTGCTATATGTGCTGTCGTATGCTGCCGGGACATCAAAATCCATAACCATACCGTCAATGGTGTCAATACCCTCGTAGCGCAGCAGGAATTCTTTAATCTTAACGTGGTATGGTTTAGACTCATTAATATAGTCTAATACAAAATCTTGGTTATCTTTGCGATATATTGCGTATTCTTCTAGGTTTCTAACCTTGTGATTAACATCAATCAACGAGGTCTTGTTTAACCAATCAACACGTCCTTGTTCAGCAAGAATATAGTTAAACATGCTGATTAGTAATTGATTGCGATAGATTAAAAAATCACCAATTAAAAATTCTTCGTTAATTGAACGAATAATTTGTCTTAGCTCTAGTGTTGGTTCTTGGTCAAAATATTGTGTATCAAAAACTTCGCTGTCAAAACCGTAACGGTCAATGGTGTAATCGTATAAAGATTTTTTAAACTGCACAGTGCCGTCTTGTAATCCAACACGCTGCCACACATTACTTAGATAAGCATACAATTCCCATTTACCGTTGCCGTTAGTATCAACCTTAATAACAGTTCCTTCGCTTGGGAAAATTGTTAATAATTCACTGTAGGTGTTAACAATTCTTGATGGTTTTGTTAAATCATTATAACCAGTTAGATACCAGTTAGCATAATCCCAATATCGATTAGTGTCATAGCTCTGTACTCTAACTAAATCTAATCCAAGAGAATTGTTAACTTCGTAGATTGTCCATAAACCGTTGTTTGTATCGTCGACTTCAACAAGATAACGATATCCTACACCAGCAACAGCCAGGTTTTGATACCCTAGTTCTGTCATATCTGCAACTGTTGCATCCCATTCGCCCGATGACGAATTAGGCGTTGGTTCTTGTGCTATTAACAAGTTAAATGTTCTTAACTCTGTAAACGGATAATCTTTAATAATTAAATTTGCTTTATCGATATATGTTTTAAGTGCTGCAAACTTGTCTTGGAATAAGCTCTTGCGAGGACGGAATTCAACCCCATATTTGTCTGTTGGACTTAGATTAAAGTCTGGTACTTTGTTACCAATGGTATCAACACCGCATAGGCTATCTTGCAATTTACGATACAATAAATCTGGCAAGAAGTCATTAGCGTAATTTTCGCGAATCAAATCGTATTCAACAAAAACGTTATTATCTGTTAATGTGCGATTGTACTCAATGTGTAGTACGCTATCGTAATTGTCAGCGATATATTCATCTGTGTTGTACAGAGCAACAACATTCTTGCGAATAAGTGCTGCATATGGAATTCCAGATGCTTGCGGATTCTCAATATAACCAGCAATAGCACGTGCGCTTAGAGTTTTGTTAGCAGCTCTATTTGTTGATGTTCTATTCTTAACCCAGAAGTAATAGCGTGCGGTTACTGTTCTTGTTGCGTCAAGACCACTAACTGCTGAAAATTCTGTAGTACTACGGACTGTTCCTGGTCCTGTATACTGATTTGGCGGCACTGCGCTTTCAACCCATTCATACACATCAACTGAACTACCCGGGAATAGTTGTCCCCAATTTTTTGAACTATATGCAATATCTTCTTGATTATAGTTGAGATAACGAACCTGTGCGGTATCCCACCATAGTTTGCCTACATGATCCTTGGCCCAATAAATTCCCGATCCTGCACTGCCTGCATTATATACAGCCGGATTAACAGCACCAATGTAATCAAGATTTTGTTTAATTGGTCCTAATAATTTGCCATTAATAGGATCGATAAAATCCAAATATACATTTACTAGTTCCGCATCTTTGCTGTAAATGTATAGATAATTTGTTAATCTACTATCAACAACAGTAGGTTGGCTTTGTATCAATTGCCATGCTTGATCTCTAGTTGGATTTTCAAATACAACCAATCTGCCGATATTTTCAACTGCGGTGTCATATCCTGGACTTGTAACTATCAATAAGTTATCAGTAAAGTTTACCGCAGTGCCAAACCGATCTAGTTCACTAATCTGGCCGTCATATATCTGTTGGCCAAACACAAACTTACCCGGAGTTCCAAAACTAGAACTTGGTAACAGGTCAAATGTATAAACAGCACCGCTCTCCTCCACTACATCAACAAATCTAGTTGTATCAGAATCAAATACGGTTTCTGTTAGATTCTTGTTAAATGTAGTTGGAATACGTGCTATTGCGCGGTCAGCACCAACAACCAAGTTTGTAGACGAGTATTCAACATGTATGCTGCTACCAAAATGGTCATATTCGTTTGGCGCAGGACTTGTAATAACTTGTACATTTTCAAAAGGTTCCAGTCCTAGGTCAGCAAATGCTGTTCCTATTCCTGGCATAACAGTAACCTTACTTAAGATTGGAGCTTCATTAGTATTAATAACACTGATTACAATTTGATTGTTGCTGTTTACGCTGGCCTGTACGTTTGGAATAATAGCATCGTTAATATCTTGTGCTGCTTGTGCAACAGACGTATTTGTAAAGAACACATCTTGGTTATCAATACGAATTGAATTGCCAACTGCGACAGTTGGGTTTGATTCTGTGCCGGTTATTGTTCCATAAACACGACTACGGTTTAAGAAACGTGTTACTGATCCTGCTTCGGGTAATACCCAATTATCTTGTGGTGCGCTAACATATAGGGAACAGTCTGTTCTACAAATCCTCTGTGCTTTGCCAAAATGTGCACCTTGATTGTTATCGTCAAGTGTAAGTGTTTGTACAAGCTGGAATGTATTAATGTCAATGTCAATCTTATCGCCTACACGTAAAGAGACTCCGGATGAAAACGTTACTTTGTTTGTGGTTTCGTTAATGGTATATGTCTGTGTACCAACGTTTTCGATACTGTTTAGCTGATGTACATTATTAATGTGTACTGAGTTTGTATTCGCTATTGTTCTATAAGGTGCATAGGTTTTTGTTGTACTGTTAGTAACAATGAAACGTTCAACTGTTCTTTCATATACATAGGATTTACCGGAATTCGCTAAACTTCCGTTTGTTGCCTCTGGAGCGCCAACAATCAACTGTTGGCCATCGCTGGTTGTAGCAATACTCTTGCCAAATCCTTCGCTAGTAGAACCAGCGATTGTATCTACATATCTATAATAACTCTCAGCTCTAAAGATAATAGCAGCATCTTCTGCTGGTGCTACTGCAAAATCAATCGCAACGGTACTATCAATGTTAAAACTATAATCATAGTAAGGGCGTTGTAGTACACCGTTTACATATACTTGAACTGCTTCTTCGTCAACGGCTGTGTAAAGCTGAGTAACTTCTGTAAATGTTGTTGTACTTCCGTCACCAACTGCGCCAACTGCACTCTTTCTTGCAACTTCAATAGTTACACCAGCATTAGGAACATCGTTGATAGATAGTACGTTTGATACTAAATTAAATTCGCTATCGGTTAACGCTTCGCCGTCTACTGTAACTGTAATCTGTGTTTTATTGTCAACTTCTATATACTCATCAAGATTGTATGTAGCAGTATTGCCGTCTGTTATAAATCTTGCTGTTTGTTCTTGATAATCAACACGATTAAAAGCATATACTTTAGCAATTCCGGCAGCAGATACATAAATCCAACGTTCGTCTTCACTGACTGTAACATCATACCCAAATTCTGCTCCGGCTGCATCTCTGTCAGCATCAGGTAGAATAAGAACTTGGTGTTCTTGGAACAAGTTCAGCGAGGGGTTTCTAAAAATTACAACAGCAGCACCTTCGCTATTTTCTGTTTCTTTAGCACCTGCTACTGCCCAATTGGACGACATTGAAACAGAGTTTCCTAATCCTTCAATATTTTTAACATCTGCTACTACACGGTTAAACGCATATTCGTTATTATCTTTATTATAACAGAACAATCCTCCATTACCGCTTAGATATCCTGGTGCACCTACAATACACCCTGTGCCATTTAATCCTTGAACTGCGCTAGATCCAAAACCAATATCTGATGCTGCACCCGGAGCAACTTGGCTTTGACTCAACGAGAATGGAATACGCTTTTCGTATACTTTCCATTTGCCGTCGACATCGCTGTTTACCCAAATCTTATCACCTTCAAATAAACGTGTGTTAAATTCGCTATCAGCAGCATCACTGGCTTGATCTAATCTAGCAGTTACTAGTTTGAACGCAATCCCAAGTCCGGTCAATGTTGATTCATTGCCGGCAATAGTGCCGTCAATGATTACTGATGTAGCATCATTGATCTTTCTAACACGATGTGCACCGTTAACACTTGTGCTGAATCCTTTTACGATAATAATATCGTTTACAGATAAATCTGTAGGCTCGTTAAAGATAAGTGACAGCGTGCCATTTAAATTATCAATCGCTGTGGTAACATCCGGTGATATGCTATCACAACGATACACATTCCAGTCATACACATTCGAACGTGCTACCCAAATATGTGTCCCGTCTCTAACTTCATCCAATTGATCGTTAATTGCTGTTAGATCAGACAAATCAAACAGTGTAATATCAACATCGTCTGCGTTAACAAAACCAGCAGTTGGTAATCCAATGTCTGTTAGGTCTTCTGTTAATTCTGGTAAAATGTTTTGTGTTGTATTTTTAACACTCTGTTTGTAAATAGCATCAACCGCAACAAATTGATCCGCGTTTGATTCGTTACTGTTAAATCCAATTTCAATTGTACTTGGATTTGCACGCAATGCCTCGCGATCAAGTGCAAATTCTACAAAACGTTTGTTGTCGTTGGCACCGTAGGTCGCACGCTTAATTGCCCAATTTTCGTAAATGTCATAAACGGCTTGCTCTTTATCAAACTCAACACTTTGGAATAACTTGGCATTTGCAGGTGTGCCTTTTTGTCTAATTAGGTTTCCATAAACCTGTACCTGACTGATATCATCTAGATTTAACGATTCTAAATAATCTCTAGTGCGGAATCCAGTTAGACCAAGTCCAAGTAAATCTGCGTCTGATTCTAGGTTTGCAACAGAATTGTTGTAGAAGTTGCGCATTTGATCAGCTTTGTTGCTGATGTTAGGTAATAACCCCTTACTAAAGTTATCATAGTCAACTTTTGCCCACTGTTCAAGATCAAATTCTTCAGCAGGTTGGATTTTAACTGCTGCTGACCAATAAGCATTTTTGTACTTGACAATGTCACCCTTGTTATAGCTTTGATTTGCATTCCATGCCGCCACGTTATCCTGATTGAGAATAAAACCTTGTGCATCGAGCTGGCCATTCCATTCGAATGTTTTGTAACCATCTATACGTAAACGTTGTTGACGCAATCCAGTGACCGGTTGGTACATTAAGTCGTTGAAAATACTAACATTATCAAATACCAGGACGTGTTCATACGACGTTGCACGGATTCGTAAATAACTAATGCTCTTGTCATCTGACAAAGATGTAAGTTTAAAATTATTGTTTAGACGTGTTACTGCATAATCTCTTTTTAGTAGTGGTTGGCGGTTTTGATCTAATGGCTGTTCATTAATTGCTAGATTTCCTAGGTTATCGACCACTGCACGAGCACGCTGGTACTGAAGCTGATTGGCTGCCGGATTTAAGTTAATTAAACTGCCGGTTTGCCATCCTTGGTTTGCCCAGTATAAAAACTCGTTGGCCATTTGTGCCCAGTCAAGCGTATAGTTATTTTCAATATCTTCAAAAACAAGACCTGAGCTTTTTAAAAATTCTCCATAACTCGCTAAGAAATCAATAACACTGTTAATGTTAGTAAATGTATAACCATAAGGTACACGCACAACACGGTTAGTAAAACTGCGCGGCAATCTATATCTATCAGACCCAAAATTAACTGTTTCGTAATCGCCGCCGGTATTGCTTTGAAGTATTCTAAAATATGCTTCTGTTTGACTATTTCCATAAACTGCATATCCGCTATCAGTTTTTTGAACCATTACACTTGAATACTGTAAATCCCCAAATGGTTGGTTTTTATATAAAAGTACGCTATAACTTTCATCAGGAATTAATAAACTGGTATTAGAACTATCGGGACTTGATTTATCTGTAAAGATCTTTAGATATTTTTTGTCTGTGAATCCTGCAACACGATAACATAGTCGAACATCAACGTTTGATAAATCATTATCTAGTTCATCCGAGGATTCAATACCAATACTTCTATTATATTCCACAATCCAGTTAATGTAACTGTGTTTTGGATTAGCGGCATCAAAAATTTCTACATTACGTGTATCTAAACGTTGGCGTCCATCATACACATATTGTTCAACACTAGTACTGTATTTGTATCGGTCGCAGTCAATCATTAGTGCAAAATATTCTGCTGGTTTGGTTAGTGCAAGTAGTTTTTGTACTGCAAACGGCCAATTGCTTGAACGTCTCCATGCAGATTCAACCGGTCCAATGTCTCCGGCTACCCAGCTCTTTTTCAAATCGGTTTGATTATAATTTGCAACCAGAGACATCATTGGATCCAATAGTTCTCCTTCGGATCCCACTGGAATAATGTTAGTTAACCCCGGGCGTGCAAAACGCAAATCATAGTGTTGGTTTCCGGGTTCGTTAATATAACCAGCTTCGAGATCCTCCCACATTACTAAGTTACCAGAAGTCCATGGTGCTGGACCGTAACGATCTTCCCACCATGATGGCTCGTCTGTTATACCTAGCATTTCCCAAGGATGGGTATGCGGGCGATCAGTATCGTAGTAATATTTGTAAATTCCTCTCCAACCGCCTTTGAGAAGAGTGCCGTCTAATTGACTAGTTGCAGTACTATAGTTCCAAGTAAACTCGTTAGCGGCATCATAGCTTTGTGTTTTATAGTCAAGTTTGTGCCAACCTACCCAGTTTAGTAAACCTTCTGCTAAAATTTCTGATACTTCTTGATCTGTGTAATCTGTTTCTCTAAACTTTCCTGGAATAACATCGCACGGGATTAGAGGAACATCGCCGCTGTCTAGACTCTTTAAGTTATTGTAAATTCTACGTTCAAATTCTAACAGCACGTCGTCGCGGACATCACCAAATGCAATAGTAATACTACCGTCGTGTCCTTGTATTACTGTACGCGGTGTTCCATAAGTATCGTCTTCGTATATTTCTGGGTCAAAGCGTGGGAACAGTCCTAGTTTAGTTGGTGTCTCTGGGACATAATTACCATAGGTTGTTGCGTATTCTCTAATTGTAATTGTTTCGCCTACAGTTGGATCGAACGTTAATGTAATACGAGGACCATCAGTTGCTACCGTATAATGGCTGTCTTTGCGCAATAGCACGTCATTGCGATATACTAGCAAGCCAAAACTATTAGCATTTGTAAAATCATACACATTTACAGTGTTAAAGTTTCTAGTAGAAATAACTGTAACTTCATTTACAGTTTCTGTATAATCGCCACCAAACGGAATCATATCACTCCAATAGTAAGCACTATTACTAGACTTACCATTGTTGATATCAGACAACGCAGCGTCTAAAACTTGTGCTGCTGTTAACCCGTAGGTTTCGTTGTTTTCAACCCAATACAATAGTTGATTTTTAAACTTTTCGTATTGTTTTGCATTATAATCAAGTGCATTAAAGAAATCATATTCTGCATTTCTTAAGAAGAATGCAGCCGGTGCAACTGGTGCACTATGCTGAACGATAACATCACCATATGCGGGAACGTTTCCTTGATCTCGCAGATTGTTTGCGCCATTGATTTCGCCTGCAAAACCATTTACATTCTCAACTAGACGATTATAATGGTTTCTAATTGTACCTAGGGTAAACGTTGCAGAGTTTTCACTGAATATGTTGCTTTCTAGGTTGCTTGGAACTTCATAATATGCAACTGTGCTATTTTCATTACTAATAATTTTGATCTGTACCAAATCACCAGTTGATGCTATTCCGCTATTAAAAGTTACATATGTTTGATTATCAATAACAACAGTAGAATATGTGCTTGGATTTACAAACTTGTTATTTAGATAAACCTTAACAGCAGGAATTGTTAAATCAGTGCGCGGTGTTACATCAAGTGATAACGGAGCACCAGCATATTCATATGTAAATACCTGTCTAGGCCAATTACGATCTGCACTGGTTTTCCAACCTATTTCGTTAGAATAATCTATGCGTCCTGTGTATTTTCTTGCAAACCCGTTTTTAGTTGCACCGTTTACACTGCTTGAGTCTACAACATAAACAAATGTGTCTGTGTATTGATTATTGTCAAAAACAATATCGCCAATATTATCAATGTTTAGATATGATAAACTAAAACCCAGCACCGGATCAACTGTAGAACTAGTACCTGGTTTATAGGAAAACAATTTTGTTCCTGCAAACGTTGTGCTCGGGTAAATTGCGGTGTCGCTATAGCTGTATCCATTACTGTCAAAGATATCAAAGAGTGGTGCTTGGTTTACTGAGGTTTTTTCCTGTGCTACTGTCCAAGTAACACCATTATAAACATAATGTTTCCCTAGTTGCGAATTGCCACTGGTACAAAATACCACTTGATCGACAAGCACTGCTGCATCTTCAGCGGGATATAAATTAATAATCTCGCCATATGCTGTCGAGTCGTCATCTGGGTCGACAATTTGAACAGTATATATACGATTCTTTACGTCTGGATCTGTGTCTGCTGCGAATATAATTCTTGAGCCATTAGTTAATCTATAACCATCAACTGAATATCCTCCGCTGCCGTGTACATTTGATAGTGCATCGTTTTGGTTAAAATCAATTACATCAATAGGTGCAGTTGCTTCTGTACCAAAATTATATAATCTAGTACCAGCATCGAATTCAATGATTGGCCGTTTTGCTCTATACGAGTTATCTAAATCAACTACATCATTGTTATATTCGGCAGTTGCATTAACTACGTCGATATGAAACCAACGATTACTGCGAGACCATGGATTTAAGTCTAAACTAGAACGCTTGATTGTGAGGTAGTCCAGGTCTTGAGGTGCATTGTTTTTTCCAGAAACATTATTCACATAGGTATCTGGAGTTACTAAATCTGTAACTGGGACCAATACGATTGATTCGCCAACTCCTTCAACATAGTATTCATTGCCGCTGTATGTTGCTGGATTAGTTGTTCCTTGAAACTTAACTTTTAACCCATTAGTAAACGAAACTCCGGTTGGGCTTGTATATGTTTCTTTTCCTAGAATATCAGACAGGTCTAATGATTCTGCACCTTCTTGATCAACTAACTTAATTACGCCGAACTTGTTTGCAGTAGAACCATCTTGATAATACAACACATCATTTGCTGCGGTTAGCAGTGGAATTTCTTCAATAAAGCCCGATGCATTTTTGTAAAAGCCACGGTTGCTGTATTCTGCACCATAACCAATTGAGAATTTTTCATTGATTTCAATAGTATCAACTGCTAGTAATTCAATATATGCACCATTGTCTGAACTTCCGTCTGGACGGACATATGCAATTCTAAAAATACTATAACGTTCTTCTCTTGTATCTAAGTAAACGGTATTTTCAAATTCTGCGGTGTCATACGGGTTGCCATCGTTGTCATACAATCCAACACGTTGCCAACCTAGATCTTCACTATCTCCTTCCTGTGGGTTAATGAATACCACAGTGCGTCCTTCTAGATCTGTAATGCCATCGATGCCTGCAAAGCCATCAACTTGTTGATGATTAATGCTGTCAAACCTTGCCATGGTAGCAAGATCAATTTTTCCAAGATCGGGTAAATCATAATAGAATTGTTGTGCATCTGCTTTTGGTACATTAAATGTTACAATACCGACGTCTTCGCCGTTGTTAACAACACCGAGAACACCTCGACTACTAATATTAGGTGAATAATTTAGTGTTCCGTCAACACCGGCTTCACTTTGAATCCAAAAGCCACTGTCTTGGTTAACATTAAATGTATATGTTCCACCTCTTACTAGCGTTAATGTTGGATTATTTCCAGCGACATCGCTTAGATTATAAGCACCATTTTCGGTAGTGACATCGAAATCATCAACCACAGCAACCGTAGTTGAACGCACATCCACTGGATCAGGGCCTTCGGGCAACCAGTAATACTGACCATAGTTAATAAACTTATCGAAATCTATTAAAGGATTCCACGAATAAGTTTCACTGGCAAACAATCTATCATGCCGTGTTACATTTGCGCCTTTAACAGCAAGAGCATCAATAATACCCGGATATGTGATTGCGTCTGCAACATTGTTATCATCATCTGTGAAAACAACACCGGGTTCAAGTTGATAGTTTGAGCGTATTGTAGATGACTCTAGTAGATAGCTATCACCTAATGATACACCTGGTCCAAAACGACGACCAATGTAACCCTGTGTTCTTTTTAGTTTGGGTTGTTGTGTTAGCTGGTCTAATGTAGCATTTAAGAACTCGCGATTAACGTCGGTTCTAAAAATTTCAGGTAAAAAATCAACTGAACGTATACGTGCCATTTATTATACCACTCCGCTTGTGCTTGTTATTCTTAGTTGGCTTGCTGTTAAACTATCAACAATTTGAATGTCATTTACTGTTGCTGCGCTAACAAAAATTTCATTTGCATCGCAGCCGATTTCATATAAATCACCAAAACTCTTGCTTGGGTCTTTTGGCAGTAAGATTACGCTGCCAACTATGCCGCCTAGTTCTTCATGAATATAGGCTGCTAGTTCTGAGAAATAAAATGTTTCACCAAAGTCCCAGTTATCAATATTAAAATATGTGTTAATTGTTTCAATAACACGACTCTTGATTTCAGAATTACTCACAACTGTATTTTCAAGTTTAACCACTTTAATATATGCTTGTAGTGCTGAATTAGCTTTACTGCCAAACAACGGTTTAAATTCTACGCTATTAAAAATCATATTGTCACTGACCATCTTATAGTTGTTTAGAGATTCGTATAATGTAGTTAATTCATCTGTGGTTGGTTTTAGTGGTTCGGTAACTGTTCCTGTTGTATCTTGAATATAACGCTGATACTCTGTGTAATAGTTAGCAGTAACTAGGAACAAATCAATAATGTTAGTTGACCCTGGATTAATACGACGTGTTTCTGGACTATTGTGCTTGTATTGGAATTGAATATTGCCTCTACCAGTTCTAGTAATGTACCCAGAGTCTTCTGCAATAGTGCGTGTTCCGTTACTAACAGTTAATGTAAAGAACTTGTCCTCATTATAGGCATAGAATACTTGTCCATCGCTGTATTCTGCTTTAACTAATTCAATTTCGTCCTGTGTTCCATAAATGGTGTTTACTACAGTGGTAGCTAATGGTAGATAACGTTCTAGATTATCAAAATCCACTGTTTGTTCAAAGAACACCAACTTATTATTAGTGTTTACTGTTGGCGCAACTAGTGTAGTAAAAAAGTCTGGATCGTCTGGGACACCGTCGTCGTCTGTGTCTGCAAAACTTACTTCTACATTAAAGTCATTAACAAATCCATCAGATTCAACAGTCTGTCCAATAATGTCAAGTCTAACTTCACCAACTAATGGACTATTGCTATCCGGTTGACTATTTGTTTTTAATACCATCACATAATCGTTAACTGTTTTACCAGTTTTAGGATCGTAAATCTTTTGATTGTTCTCATAGAAGAAACGTGTTTCTGCTACACTTGAGAAATAATAATTTAGTGTGCGACTGGTTACAGTATAGGTTGTGCCTGAGCTGATGAATTTAACCAACCAACTAGCATCCAATCCTAAGTTAGAAGTATCGCCAGCATTAGTTAAACTAAAGTCGCCTTCTTCGTCCAAGTTATTGGCGCTGATAAGATACCATTCACCGGTTTCGTTATCGTATCCTAGACCAAAATCTCTATACAATTCAATTTGTGCTAGCATACTTTGCTCTAATGCCGTTGGTAAATCGGTATTAAATACAGGAATTACCAAATCTGCAACAGCACCGGTTGGAATGTAATTGTTTAGTGTAATTGGGCCAACACCATCTGCATCATTGCCTGCCCCGTCATTTGTGCCGTTGCCAACTAGACTCTTAACACTTGCCCACAGTTCTGTTCTTTGACCTGGGCCAGTTGGTGTTCCTGTTTGTAATCTGTTATTGCGATCAAAATATTGCCCGCTGGGTGCAACAAACTTAACCAAACAATTTTGGTTAACGTATTGTCTATCGTCGCCGATCGTGCTGCCAACAGCAATTACATTATCGCTGTTGTCATAAAAATAACCAGTGGTTTCATTTACTAAACTGGTGCTGCGATTCCAGTTCATGTTAAAAATATCTAGATCCTTGCGCACAAACTGATCATAATAGAAATGCAGCATTGGTCTACTAGCAAGCACTGGTTCTACTCGGTTTCGAATTACATTTTCAATGTCGTTCTTATCGACAAAAGTAAAACCGAACGCAGATTCTGAAAATTCCTCGTAGAACAAACCATCGCCACCAAACGTATTGATGCTAGAATACTTGCCGGTTGGATCAACTAGATCAAGATATCTGCTTGTACCGATATTACTACGATTAACAGCTTTGCTCTTGATAATACTTGAAAATTGTGTAAACGGAAAATTGTTGTAGTCTTCACCGTTTACCATTCTATTTTGTGTGTAATAACGGGCAGGAGCACGACGCTTGATGTCTGCGATTGTTTCTCTAGCGCGGCTATTGCTAACGTTGTTTTGTAGCCCTAGTGTAAAAGTTGCTGTTTCTAAACGACCTTTACGGCTAACATATGTTACACTAACATCAATGTTCTGCATTTCGTTAGGATTAATAACGTATTCCAATCCGTTTGATGTGCGTGTATAGCTGCGGAAAGTGCCTACCGGTACTTCTGCAAAAACACCATCGCCAAAGTTCATGGTAATTTGATCATTTGCACGACTGGTTACACTGAATACTTTTCTAGTATCACCTTCGTCTTGTGTGGTATTGCCGTAGATGTTTTCGACTTGTGCCCACGGTTCAATAATAGCGCCGGTTGAGCTGTTGATTTTGTATAACCAAACATCGCTGTTGTTAATGCCTTCAATATTAATATCAACTGTGCGGTTAGCAATGCGTTCTGGTAAATTAAACTCTCTGGTTTCTAGTGCGCCTTGTTTGAAATAGAAAAAATATCCTGTTTCGGTACTGCCAAAACCTAATCCATCATTGCGATACAACAAATTAAAGTCGCCGCCTGGCCGTGGTGTTGGTTCATACAGATAAGTTTTATTAACACTAGATGCACTTACAACTTCAAACGACATGTTAACACCATCAACTGTAGCAGCAAATGGAACCACTGGTAACAAATTTGGTGCTAGATTAATTGTGTATTCGCTGGTGTTAACGCCTAAAATGTTTTGTGTGTTAGCAGGATTACCAACAGTTTGGCTATCAATTAAGATAGCATTAACGATTGTTTTAAACTGTTCTTGCCAATCTGGATTAGTACGGTCGTTCCATTTAACAGTTACATTTGCTAAACTGTTACGGTTATAATCTAATACGGTTTCTGTTGTGCTAACTGCGGTTACTTTTAGATATCCTCTGGCTGCTTGATTGCGCTTTGGCGTATATCCAACTAATTTAGCTAGGTTAACAACGCTGTCTCGGCGCTCTGCGGTATCTAGGAAGTTTTCACGACTATTTAAATCTACACGGAACGAAAGACTTTGGCCCATAAAAGCCATTAAGTCTAGCATAGCAACAAATTCACTCGACTCTACAAAATCATTAAACGATTCGGGATAGTACTGGCGAAGATAATCAATAAAACTTTTGCGTAATGTTTCAAAGTTGTAGCTTTGAAAATCTGCTTCTCGATACGTTTGATAGATTCTTTTCCAATCTTCAATGCCGAAAATAGTAGTTTGACGTGAAGTCGTAGCCATAGTAAAATACTCTTATTTTATAATTGTAGTATTTATAGAAACTATAAACTACGCACTTTATAGATATTGTGCGGTTTGAGATTCTTCGTCAAATTTAATTTGAAGCACTTGTGGATTTAGATCCGGCACAAATGCAACAACAAGTTCTAAGATAACTCCTTCGGGGTCTGTTGTGACTATAACATCTTCAATGCGAATGCGAGGATCGTAGGTTACTGTTCGTTCTAGCTCTGCTGTAATTTGGCGCACAATGTCCGGTGTGTTTGGTTCAAAAATAAAATTCCATAAACGTGTACCAAACGAAGGACGTCCCGGCAATTCACCTTCGCGAATTGTGAGTGCATTTAACAAATCACGTTTGATTAACTCGTTATCAGTTAACGTAAACTTCTTGTATCTGTTTATTGTGCTAAAACCTTTAAAACGTGCCATATATTATACCCATGTGCCGGCTGCACCGGCGCCTTTATTATTTACTGTATAACAAACCCATTTGCCGCCTGCTGCTTCACATTCGGATTTAGTTGGACCAATAAGTGTTGGATCTGAACACGAACATACTTCAACTGGTTGATCACCAGAAACAACACTGTTAACGGTGTCTGTTAATCCACTTAATGAAGGTAACTGAAAATTGCTGGCTTGTACAATTCCAGTGTAATTTGGTGGCGCAATTTTTGAATTGCCGATTAATCTTGTAACAGTAGCATCAATACCAGCACGATTAACTGTTTGTGTTACTGCCGGCGGAGTAATAGTTACAGGACCACTTCCGCCGCCACCAAAAAGCCCACCAAGCAAGTTACCTGCAAAACCGCTGAGTACACCGCTCAGTGCTCCACTCAATGCGCCACTAACACCGCCAATTAAATTGCCAGCAACGTCACTGATAGCACTAATGCCGCCAATGCTGCCTGCTAAGTCTCCTAGGCTACCTGATATACTTCCGGTTATATCACCAAAAATTTCTCCGCCGAGATCAGCAAATCCTCCGGTAATCTGTCCTAATAATTCTCCGGCACCACCATTGATAAAACTACCTAAATCTGTACCAAACTGTCCTAGTGCGCTACCAAAGCCTCCAGCAAAGTCTCCAAGACTGCCGGTTAAATCTCCAAATCCAACATCACCAAAACTTACGTCACCTAGACCTAGTGTGTCTCCTGCAAAATCGCCGATACTGTTGGTAACATTTCCTAAAATATCTCCAGCACCACCAACAATTCCATTAATGCCATTACTGATTACTGAACTTCCGCCTAGCTCGGGTAAAAGTTTATTATCTACAAAATCAATAGCATATTGACCGCCGCGCCCTGTTAAATCCATTGCTGCACCTTGTAACGGCCCTGGTATGTTTCCACCAATCCAATCATTAGTAGCACCTACACCAAACTTAGCTGCTACATTTGTTACACCAGCAACAACGTCCGCATCTTCAAATCCGGTAATGGTTCCGGTAGATTTAAGTCCAGATAG
>Ga0208019_1000169_pt1 | contig 35897 bp, 24 predicted proteins | sample CB_VirMetaG_5_FD_184540 | JGI IMG/M metagenome (GOLD analysis project Ga0208019, IMG submission 184540) | Freshwater to marine saline gradient viral communities from Chesapeake Bay - CB_1508_1D Viral MetaG (SPAdes) (version 4) | ecosystem: Environmental > Aquatic > Marine > Coastal | place: USA... | reverse complement strand
TCTGGATCTTGTGATCTTACCCCGCATTGTATCACAACCGCGCAGAAATGTCAAGTCCCCTAAGATCAGAAAACCCCCACACATCTCTGAGAATATATAAGAACTCCGAATAAATACTCTCAACCCATTGACAGTATCGCTCAGGTATCTTATAGTATTCACATACACACAGGAGATGCTCTTATGTCAGTTGCGTATCAGTCAGCACAGAAGGTTCGTTATCGCATCACTCTTGACATTTCCTCATTTCCTGATTTCGATCCTCATAATATCAACTGGAATAAACTCTTTCAGTTAGAGGGTAGTGAACACTGTGAGGCATATGTAGAGGACTTAAGTACACCTGATCGTTGGTGAGGTATCAGAAACTGAAGCCTCTAAAGTGTACCAGTAGTGTAAGGACACACGAAACTCACTGAATGACTACCACTCTCGAAACTACCTACAACGGTTATGCTAACTATGAGACGTGGAATGTATCACTGTGGATTCAGAATTCTGAGTACCTGTATAACACTGCCAAGGCATGTGTAGAGTTCTGCAGTGATAATGAAACTCCTTATGATAAGTTCATTCGCTGCATGATGAACATCGATCGTGATACCACTGGTGACAATGTTCGCTGGGATTCTGATGCTGTGAATCATGATGAGATCAACGAAATGCTGCAAGATCTCTGAGTTACTAACACTCACTCATTCACTTCTTCGTTATCATGCTCCTGAGAATCTACGTTTCGTTCGCTAACTTTCTTGCTGAACATCTGCCCGTCTTTATTAACATCGACTGCAGTGATTGTAAGACAGTTGAGTACTTGATCCTGTCGCCACTTCATGGAGTCGCACTTATCAAAACTCATACGGGTAATGTGTATAGCAAACCCTGTCATCCGTTTGATATGCTTCGCCTCAGAAAGTGTGATTCGGTAGGTAACTGGATCAACGACTATTGTTACGGTTGATCATCACTTACTGATCACGTCCTAAGTAACACTCACTCCTGTCGCATGAGTATAAACTAGGCACACACAGTTCACAACACTTTCCTTCTTCATTATGTCCAAGCAAGTTCTCATCTCTCTGCTGTCCAAAGGTAACACTGGTGCTGAGATTCTTTCGATTCTCGATGCACTCACTGAGGACAATCAGCAGTCAGTCGCTTATGCGGAACCCACTGCAGATGTGATCGAGTTCTGATAACTTAGGGGTGCTGGGTGGTTGACACTTAGCACCCTTATGTGTTATGATATTCGTATGCGTATTCGGCAGTTATTGTGCCGATTCCTTATAGCGTCCTGCGGGCGTAACCGTTATAAAAACGCCAAACTACCCTAACCTACAGAGGTGACAATTCGCGTTCGATATATCAGTCTCATAAAAAATTTCCGGAATCATGAGAAGACGTAAAAACCCCTATTGGAATTTTTGGAAGGTTGTCTTCGCGGGATGGTTAATAAGATACCCACGGCAGTGCTTTACGTTCTTCGGAGGCACTGTCGGATTTTTGTTTGTATTGATATATAATGCAGTGAAATAAAAAATTTCGGAAAAAATTTTATGACTACAGAGGTTCGTCCTTGGGGATTATTTGAGAATTTACTTGAAGAGATTGATTATAAGGTAAAGAGAATTATTATCTCACCAAATCACTCAATATCACTCCAATATCATTTCCATAGGGAAGAGTATTGGATTGTTGTTGAAGGGGATGGGGAACTTACTTTAGAAGACACTGTGAGGCATGTTGAAGTTGGTGATAGTGTCTTTATAAGAAAGGAAGAGGTACATCGTCTCAAAGCAGGAAAGAATGGTATCACAATTATTGAAACACAACTTGGAGTATGTGAAGAGGATGATATTATTCGATTAGAGGACAGTTATGGGAGAGTAGCATAATGGAAAAGATTTATCACATTTATGCAAAGGATAGATGTATTTTTCATTCTGTCAAAGAAGAAGAATTTAAGGAAACTTGGAATACTTTAAAGAAAATGGTTGGTATTATGCATACTGACTATGAGATTGATGATTTGTCTTATGAGGAACTTATGGTGAACCGGAAAGTCTCGCTAGATAGTTCTTATTGACAAGTCATATATAGACTGTTAAAATTGATCTGAAGGTTTATTTTCACTCATGGCAAAAGGATTTACTGTTAAAGCAAATGCACCAAAGCCCAAAGAAGAAGAATGGGATTATGATGCGATTAAGGAGCGAATGAAGGGCAAGTCGATTGTCTTTTGTCTTCCTGGACGTGGATGTTCATTTACGTTTCTGAAGGCATTTGTACAACTTTGTTTTGATCTCGTTCAAAATGGAATGAGTATTCAAATCTCTCAAGACTATAGTTCGATGGTGAACTTTGCACGTTGTAAAGTACTTGGTGCAAATGTTCTTCGCGGTCCTAAGCAGATTCCTTGGGATGGTAAACTGAATTATGATTACCAACTGTGGATTGATAGTGACATTGTATTCAACACTGAAAAGTTCTGGCAACTGTGCGATATGGCACTGAATGAAGAAGGTGAAGAGAAGGAAATCGTTGCTGGTTGGTATGCTACTGAAGATGGACATACAACTTCTGTTGCACACTGGTTGGAAGAAGATGACTTCCGTAAGAATGGTGGAGTCATGAATCATGAGAACGTTGAAGGTATCTCGAAGCGTCGTAAACCATTTACTGTTGACTACACTGGTTTCGGTTGGGTACTAATTAAGAAAGGTGTATTTGAAAACCTTGAGTATCCTTGGTTTGCTCCTAAGATGCAAGTCTTTGAATCTGGTGCGGTTCAAGATATGTGTGGTGAAGACGTTTCATTCTGTTTAGATGCAAAGGAAGCTGGATTTGATATCTGGTGTGATCCTCGCATTCGTGTTGGACATGAAAAGACTCGCGTGATCTAATGAATTTTAATATCTTATACAAAGGACGTAAGATATACCAGAACCTCAGTTATGAAGAATGCACTGAGGTTCTTGACGAACTCTCCTCTAGGTACTATACTGATGAGGAATTTGATATTGAACAACTCGAACTGGAGGAAATTTAATGACTAAAGGTGGTGGCAACAAAACTCTGTTTCAAGCAGGTGCTCCTAAAAAAACTCGTCAAGGACGATCTGCACGAACTCTTCTTTCAGCAACGTCTCGTAATGGTAAGAAGAAGCGTTATCGCGGACAAGGTAAATAGTAGGAGAAATAAAAAACTACATGTCTTGTTTAGTCACCAACTTACCTTCACAAGAAGTATGGGTTCGTAAAGAATACCTTACTGATCATCAAGAAGGTTGGGGTGAATTTGTAAAGGGAGTCTGGGTATCGGCAAAGTCCATACCTGGACGCGCTTTTTATTTTGAGACTTATTTACCAGAATATGCGGCAATGTATGATAAACTGCCGATTAGTGCCTTTTTGTCTCGTCCAGAAACTCCAGATCCAGACTTGAATCTACCAAATTTGCAATTTTGGAACTGTATGGATTATGGAGTAGTGTCAATTGATAAGAAATTCATCGGTTCAATGGATTTTGAGTGCTATACACGCGACTTTGGTATCCAAAAAGGCACCTATATCTGCACTCTAGACAATTATCATCGTGATCCTGACATGGTTGACTATGCTACAAGTGAAAATCCTGCCGAACACAAGTCACATAACCTAATTGAACTCAATAATGGACAGTTTTGCCTCTACCCAAACAATAGAATTCGTATCTTTGACAACAGTTTGACACCTGTTGAACCAAAAATGCCCGATTTTAAGGTTTCTACTCACTATTATCAGGTTGAAAACGGGTTTGATCGTCTTGGAATGGGTAGAGAAGACGAATATTTCTGGAAAACAGCAAAAGAACGGGATAGCAACCCCGTAAAAAGTTCTGTTCAACCCCTAAAAGAGGAGAAAACAGATGGCAATCCACCCAGATCCAGATAGAAACAGAGATTACATGCGAGAAATGTGGGGAACAACCCATTTAATCACTGATTATTGTAGTCAACCCAAACAAAAAATGCTTCGTGAGATCAATAATGACGATTTGACACCCAAAAAACACGATTTTTTTCATCAAAATGAACTTCATGAGAAAATTCGTAATGATGAAGACTATGATGATTGGGAATACGGAACAGAACCACTCTATGAAGTCAAAAAACCATAATAAATAAGATAGAATTATAATTTTCCATGCCTCTAGAGCGGGTAAGTAAAGGTTTTAAAGATGTGAGTATGTCATTTCAGGCAAGCCCCCTGAATAATGACTTAATTGCAATTAAAAATGAGACTGCTATTGCCCGTTCTATCAGGAATTTGGTACTTACTTCTCCTGGGGAAAGATTTTTCGATGAAGATTTGGGATGCAGGGTTTCTAGAGTACTATTTGAAAATGTTGATGGCATGACTGCATCTGTAATTAGAGAAGAAATTGAAAGTGTAATTAACAGATACGAACCAAGAGTAGAATTAATTGATGTGGACGTAAATCCAGATTTTGATAATAATGAGTTCAATGTAACTATAAGATATTACATTGTCGGTATTGATGTATTGCCTCAACAGCTAGCATTTGCATTACAGTCAACACGATAATGGCATTAGTAAACTTCACTCAACTAGACTTCGATCAAATAAAGAATTCGATTAAGGATTACCTTAGATCGAATCCGAATTTTACTGATTACGATTTTGAAGGATCGAACTTATCTTCTATAATTGATCTTTTAGCATATAATACTTACATCACTTCATACAATGCTAACATGGTTAGCAATGAGGTGTTTATTGATAGTGCTACTTTGAGAGAAAACGTCGTTTCTCTAGCACGAAACATTGGATATGTACCAAGATCAAAAAAAGCATCGATAGCAAATATATCTTTCTTTGTAGATACTATAGATTTAACTTCAAAACCAACTACTTTAACTCTCAAGAAGGGTGTAGTGTGTACTAGCACAAATGCTTTCCTTGATCAAAGTTTCTCTTTTACCATTCCACAAGATATTTCACGTCCTGTTGTAAATGGAATTGCAACATTCGATAATATCAACGTTTATGAGGGAACTTTTATTGCTCAGACTTTCACAGTAGATTCAAATAACCCTGAACAAAAATTTATTCTAGACAATCCAAATATTGATGTTAGTTCAATTGCAGTATCAGTCAGAAATACTCAAGCAAGCACAGTTTCTAGAAAATTTAGTTTATCAAATAGTCTTTTAGATGTTACTTCAACTTCTAGAGTATTTTTCATTCAAGAAATAGAAGATCAAAGATATGAATTGATTTTTGGTGATGGAATTTTTGGCGTAAAACTTGATAATCAAAATTATATTGAAGTTTCATATATTACAACTGCAGGAAAGGATGCAAATGGTATTTCTTCCTTCACTTTTGGCGGAAGAATCGTTGATAATAACAATAGAGTTGTAAATTCAGAAATTTCTCTGATAACAACAAATACTGCAACAACATCCGGACAAGATATTGAATCTGTTGATTCTATTAAAAAGTATGCCCCAAGAATTTATGCGTCTCAAAATAGGGCAGTAACTGCTACAGACTATGAAAGTATAATTCCATTGTTATATCCAGAAACAGAATCTATTTCAGTTTTTGGTGGAGAAGATTTGAACCCTCCAAAGTATGGAAAGGTTTTTATATCAATCAAACCAATTAATGGAACATTTGTTTCATCTCAAGTTAAAGATAACATAAAATCTGGACTTAGAAAATACAGCGTGGCGGGAATTGTACCAGAAATTTTGGATCTCAAGTATCTTTATGTCGAATATAATTCATCTGTTTATTACAATTCCAATAATGCTCCAAGTTCAGACTTTGTAAGAAGCATAGTATCTAACAATATCAACTCTTATGCAGAGTCAAGTGAACTTAATAAGTATGGAGCAAGATTTAAGTATAGTAAGTTTTTAAAATTAATTGATGATAGTCACAACTCTATAACTTCTAACATTACAAAAATCTCCATTAGGAGAAATATGAAACCATCACTTAATCAATTCTCCGATTATGAGATTTGTTTTGGAAACTCTTTCTATGTTGGAAATTGTAGAGGTTATAACATAAAGTCCTCCGGTTTTACCGTAAGTAATATTGGCGGAACCATATACATGTCAGACATTCCAAATTCTGACGGAAAAACGGGTACAATATTCTTCTTCAATATAACGTCAAGGAATACTCCAACAGTAGTTAAAAACAACGCAGGAACAATTAATTATGAACGGGGAGAAATTACTCTAAACCCAGTCAATATTGTTTCCACATCAAAAAATATTGGTGGAGAATCAATTATAGAAATTTCAGTTACTCCACAGTCAAATGACATTATTGGATTGCAAGATTTGTATCTTCAATTGGATGCATCCTCTAGTGTGTTAAATATGGTATCAGATGAAATATCTTCGGGATCTGATATCTCAGGATCATCATACGTAGTAACTTCAAGTTATTTAAACGGAGACATTGTAAGAATATAAAATGGCAGAAACAAGAATCAAAATCAATTCAGTTGTAGAAAATCAACTTCCAGAATTCGTAAAAGACGAATTTCCTCTAGTATCTGAATTTTTAAAACAATATTACATATCTCAAGAAAGTCAGGGATCTTCCTATGATTTGATACAAAATATTGATAAGTACATAAAGGTTGACATCTTAGCTAATTTAATTGATTCAACATCTCTTACCGAAGATGTCTCATTTTCTGACGAAGTTATTAACGTAATATCAACTGCAGGATTCCCAAATTCTTACGGACTTCTTTTAATCGACTCTGAGATTATTTCATACACTGGCAAAACTCAAACTTCCTTTACTGGATGTTTAAGAGGGTTTAGTGGAACGACTTCTTTACAAAATAGCATTAATCCCGATGAACTTGTATTTTCAGATTCTGATGCTGAAGTACATACCACATCTTCTAAAGTAAAAAATCTTAGCATACTTTTTTTACAAGAATTTTTCAACAAATTAAAAATTCAAATTACCCCAGGATTTGAGGGGAGAGAATTTTATTCGCAATTGAATGATTCACTCTTCATAAAACAATCAAAAGATTTTTATACATCAAAGGGAACAGAACAATCTTTTGAAATTTTATTCCGAGCACTTTATGGAAAAGATGTTGCTGTTATTAAGCCTCAGGAATATTTGATTCAACCATCAGATGCTCAATATAAAATAACTAAAGATTTAGTTGTTGAATCTATTAGTGGAGATCCCTATGAATTATTGAATAGAACAATATATCAAGATCAAACTTCTATCATTCCTAGAGCAAGGGGAACTGTAACGCAAGTAGAAAAAATTCAAAGAGGAGAAAGAGAATTTTTTGTTTTAAGTCTTGATTATGGATATCAAAGAGATATTGATGTTGAAGGAACTATCTTTGGAGAATTTTCCATTCATCCAAAAACTATCAACATTACCGATATTCAAGATATCGATTCGAGTGTTGACGGATTCTTAGCAAGTTCAACTTCATTAGATGTTGATTCTACTGTAGGATTTCCTCAATCAGGAACTTTAACTATTGATCTACAAAATGACACACAGATGTTGGTGTCATATGAAGATAAAACACTTACTCAATTCCTAGGTTGTTCTAATATTTCCCAACCAATTCCCAGCGGAACTGAAATAAAAACTAATGATTTTGCATATGGATTTGGGGAAGATGGAACAGTAACTTTCAGAGTCACTGGAGTATTATCTGAAGTAAAATTAGTTGATGATAATGCTCAATTTTCAGTAAACGATCCTATTAAAATAAAAACACTTGGAGATGAATTTTCTGATTACAAATACAATAATTGGTTCTTTAATATATCAACAACTTTACAATCAAGTTCGATTCAATTACTTGATTCCTCAAACTATTCGTATGCTATCAATTTCTTTGATGAGCACTCTTTTGTAATTGGAGATAGAGTTTCATTGCTTCCTTCATATGGAAGACCTGGACAGGAAAAATTTGGATTTGTAGTTTCCTATGGAAATAAAAAATCTATCGTTGTATCTGGACAAGGGATACTAGACACCAGTGTAGGATATGATGTTAGAAAAATTCTTTCTAGACTGGAATCTATCAATTATCCAGAATTAAACAAATATACAACAAATGTTCAAAATGTATATGTTGATAATGAAAAATCTCTGTATGTTGCTGCACCATCACTACCAACATATTTAAATCAAAAACTTAAAGTTAATGATAGATCTGTAGTATTTTCTGGATCATTTGATGGAATAAATTTAACAATTCCAAATCATCCATTTTTTACCGGAGATGCTGTTTATTATAGATCTGGCGGTGATGGAAATAATCTTGGAATTGATAATGGATTTTATTTTGTCAGAAAATCTGATAACAATACCATTAATCTTGCGAAGAGCAGATCAAATATTGATTCTGGACTATTTGTATCAGTAAATGGAACAGTAACTGACAATAGATTAGAAATTTCTAATTTTGTTTCAGAATCATCATTAGAATTAAATGTTTTAGAACCACAGAAAATTTTAAGAAAAATAAGTGATCCAGCAAATGATGGAGGTGAATATGATACGTCACCAGGATCTACCGGTATTTTAGTTAATGGTGTAGAAATACTAAACTATAAATCCGCAGACAGTATTTACTATGGAGCAATAGAAAGTATCATTGCAGTTGGAGGAGGAAACGGATATGATGTCATAAATCCTCCAGTTTTACGAGTTTCGGATGTTGTTGGATCTGGTGCTACTGTTCATTGTGCAGTTAAAGGAAATCTTGAAAGGATTGATGTTATTGATGGTGGTTTTGATTATTTGGATACACCTGAAATTAAAATTTTGGGAGGGAATGGATTTGGTGCTGAGGTGAAAGCAAATCTTATTAGTTTCAGACATTTTGTAAAATTTAATGCAGAACAAACTTCAGGTGCAGTAGACGATACAAATGATATCATCTCTTTCATCGATGATCATAGGTTTAGAGATTATGAACAAGTTGTTTATGATCCTCAAGGCGAACTTGTAGTCACTGGACTTTCCACAAATTCTTCATATTTTGTTTCGGTTGTAGACTCAAGAAGAGCTAAGTTCTATAATTCTTATTCGGATAGCATTCTTGGAATAAACACTATTGCTATTTCAAATACTGGAAGTGGAATACAGAGATTTAATTCAGTAAATGTAAAGAAAAAAATTGGATCGGTAACTGTAATTAATCCAGGATCAAATTATCGAAATAAAAAAACAACTGCAACTATAGCAGGAATTAATACTGCATCTAATATTATCAACATTGCAAATCATGGATATGAAAGTGGGGAAATTATAACCTATGATTTTACAGAGGTTCCTGTTGTTGGATTGTCATCCACATCTTCATACTATGTTACGAAAATTGATGATAATAATTTTAAACTCTCTGTAGTAAGTACATCAAGCACTCAACCAAATAATATTAACTATACTATAAAAAATTATGTAGATTTGATCGACATTGGTAGTGGAATTCATATTTTTAATCATGAACCAATTACAGTTTCTGTAAATGGAAGTATTGGTGTTTCTACATTATCTGGACAAAATTTCAATGCAACACTGCAACCTATTTTTAGAGGCAGTATTGAATCCGTTAGTGTTCAGAGCGGTGGAAATTCATATGGATCGCAAGAAATTTTAAATTACGATAGACAACCAGAACTTTTACTTTTAAGTGGATCAGAAGCTCAACTCACTCCAGTTATTAACAATGGAAGTATTATTGATGTTGTAATTAATAGTCCTGGACAAAATTATAATTCTCCACCAACAATTGTTGTAAATGGAACTGGAAACGGTGCAGTATTAACTCCAAATATTTCCAATGGACAAATCACTTCAGTCAATGTAATTTTTGGTGGAGTAGGATACTCAAGTTCTGATACAAATATCGATGTAATTTCTGCAGGACAAGGAGCAAAATTTAAGGTTAATATTAAATCTTGGACTATTAACCTGTTTGAAAGATATCTTCAAACCGGACAAATCACCGATGATGATGGAATTTTAGGCAATAGCTTGTCTGGATTCGGTTTGCAGTATTTCCATCTCTATTCTCCAAGAAAATTAAGATCATCTGTTCTTTCTACCAGATTTAAAGATGGAGAAATCTTCTATGAACCTGATTTAAAATTAATCAACGGAAGAGAAGTAAGCTCTATAGCACACTCTCCAATCATTGGTTGGGCATATGATGGAAACCCAATTTATGGTCCATATGGATATACTTCTACAACTGGTGGATCAATTAAATCAATGGTTTCTGGATATCAAATAAAATTAAAACCAGAAAGACCTAGCACTGCATTATATCCAGTAGGATTTTTCATCGAAGATTATGAATTTGTTGGTTCGGGAGATCTAGATGAGCATAATGGAAGATTCGCTGTAACTCCAGAATATCCAAATGGAGTTTATGCATATTTTACTACAATTAGTGATCAGTCAGCAACTTCAAGTGGATCATTTACTAATTATAAACTACCAGTATTTCCATATTTTATTGGTGACTGCTTTAAATCAAAACCAATAGATTTTAATTACAAAAAGTCTTCTCAACAGACTGAAATTGATATTAACACGACTAATTGGATTAGAAATACTACCCCGTATAACATATCAAAATCAAATAGTACATATCAATTTCTTTATAATCCAAATGATATTAGAGAACAAATTTCTCATGTAAAGTCAGTAACAAAAGGAGAAATAAGTTTTGTTGGCATTTTAACAGGAGGAAACGACTTCCAACCAAGTGATAGAATTATATTTAAAGAAACTGATCTATCATCCAGAAAACCTACAGCGGGTGTTTTAACAGTTAAAGGAAAAGAAGTAACCTCTGTAAGTGTTGCAACATCAGAATTAGTAAATGTTGAACTATATCCATCATCGGATAAGACTTATATTGGATTCTCTACAGCACCCCATTATTTTAATAATGGAGATATTGTATCAATTGCCAGCGACTTCGAAAGTAAAAAATTATCTAATGTAAGAAATTCTATTAATGTTTTATATACAGCATCTGGGATAGGATCAACATCTTATACAGGTATTATAACATATTTTAATGTTTATGGTAATTTAGAATCATATTTAATTAGAGAAAATGATGTATATCAAATTTTTGACGAAAAAGTAAAAGTTTTAAATGTTGATAAAAATTCTTCTAGAATAAGAGTTTTAAGGAATATTGATCAAATATCCGGAATTTCATCTTATTCTGCAGGAATTGCACTTACTGAGGTAACTAGAAAACTATTCTTAGATTTTGAAGTTGATAATGAATATGAAACTGCAGTTAATACTCAATATTACTTTGATCCGATAGATTCGGTTGGTATAGGAACTACTGAACCAACTGCAACTATTACTTTCTCAAATCCTGGAGTTGGTGCAACTCAAATAACAATACCAACTAGATCAATTTATTTACCAAATCATCAAATTTCATCCGGTGATGAGTTGATCTATTCTTCAAACGGTGGAACTCAGATTTCAATTTCTACTGATGGAGTGTCTTCGTATCAACTTCAAGATAACTCTGTAGTATATGCAACAAAACTAACATCGGAACTGATTGGTATAAGTTCATATAGAGTCGGATTGGGAACAACAGGATCTTTTGTTGGAATCTCAACTGCAGCAAGTCTTTTATATTTCACTGGAATTGGTAGTGGACAAATTCATAGTTTTTCGACTAATTATCAAAATGTTTTAACATCAAATATCTTTAAAAATGAGGTAACTGTATCAACAGCATCTACCCATGGACTTAATGTTGAAGATTTTGTAAATGTAACAGTATTGTCTGGGATTACTACCAATATTTCTATTTCATATAATGACTATAATCGCAGAATGGTAGTTAATAAAATTGAATTCCTTTCTTCGGCAGTAGACACAGCTAGAAATACTATAACATTGCCCGATCATGGGTTATACACTAGTCAAAAAGTAATTTATACGTCATCCTCACCATCTGGTGGACTTAATAATGAGGGAATTTATTATGTAGTAGTTATTGATGATAATACCATTAAGTTATCCTCAAGTTATTATTATTCTTCAAGACAAGAAAGAAATATTGTAAATATCACAAGTGCATCTTCTGGATCAATTTCTCCAGTAAATCCTCCAATCAATCTTATCGATAGAGGTTCAATAAACTTTGATGTTTCTAGTTCTACCTTATCATTTACCAATAGTGGTATTTTGTATTCTGCATTTGACTTAGAATTTTATACAGATCCACTTTTTAAATATAAATTTGATTTTTCTTCTGCAAGTAATGTTGAAGTTATTAGAAACGGAAGAGTTGGTATTGATACAAATGCAGTTGTTACGTTGAGGGTTACTGAGAACACACCTCAAAAAATTTACTATAAGCTAACACCTGCAAATATTCTAATTGCACCATCTATTAAAAAAGAAATTATTGTTGATATTGAAATTGTAAATCACAATAGTATTTCTGTTATTGGTAGTAAATATAATGGCGTACATTCGATAGTTGGAGTATCATCTAATACGTTTAAATACAACCTTACAGAAATTCCAGAGAAGTCTGATTATAATCAAACAAATTCTACTATAAGGTATTCTACAAATTCTAGTAATGCTTATGGTGAAATAGAATCTGTTGTTGTTAATTTTGCTGGATTTAATTTAACTAATGTTCCTCAAATTAATACAATTTCTTCTAAATTGGGGAATAGAGAAATTCTAGAGGTAGAAACAAGAAATATAGGTAAAGTTTTAAAAACTAAAATAGATGATATTGGATTTGGATATTCAAACGATCTTTCTATAAGACCCACTGCTAAACTTCCAGAAGTTATAAAGATAGTACCACAATCTTCATTTGAATTTATTGGAGTATCTTCTGTCGGTAAGGGTTATTCATTATCGCCAAATCTTGTAGTTGTAGATGGATTCACTAAGAAAGTAGTAGATGATGTTGATCTTAGATATAATATAGATTCTAAAACCGTTGATATTGTAAAAAATACAAAATCTATCAATAATGTTACGCCATCAATAATTCCAATTAATAATTCAAATGGTATTGGAATTAGTTCCATCAGATATATTCCCTCTTCTAAGGATGTTGTCGTAACTCTTGGTGCAAGTTTCAGTGATCCGCAGGATTTCCCATTTGAAATTGGTAAAAAAGTATTAATTGAGAATGTAAGTGTTGGAGTAGGATCTACTGCAAAGGGTTACAATTCATCAAACTATAACTATACTCTCTTTACCATTGTAAATACTGATCCAAATCTTGGAGGAGTTGGTGCAACTGTATCCTATAATTTGGCAGAGTATATTTCTGATACTGAAGTTCCAGGATCATATGATGCTGTCAATTCTGCTGGAAGAATTATAGCAGAAAAAGATTTTCCAATATTTGACATTATATTAAAGAAAAATACTTTCAATATTGGTGAAAGTGTGAGTTCTAATGGTTCGAGTGGAATTGTTGTTGGATGGGATCCAAATACAGAAATTCTCAAAGTATCGTCGAATAATACTTTTAATGTTAATGATATTATAGTTGGCGAGTCTTCAATGTCTCGTGGAAGAGTTGATAATGTAACATCAACTAATTGCCAATATGTAATTGGTGCTGGATCTACTGTAGAAAAAGGTTGGCAGAAAGAAACTGGAATTTTAAGCAATCAATTCCAAAGAATTCATGATAATGATTATTACCAATACTTCTCATATTCCCTAAAATCAGAAATATCTCTGGAAAAATGGGATAATGCGGTTGCTAATCTTAATCATACATCGGGATTCAAAAGATTTAGTGATCTTATAATTGAATCGGAAAAAACTGATTCTGGAATAAGCACAGAACAAAATCTTGGAGATTTTGTTGGAATTGCAGATTTTTCTCAAGTTGTTGATTTGAATTGTGTATATGATTTTGATTTAGTTAAAGAAAACAACCTTAAAATTGATGGATTGGTAAAATCCGATGAGATTATTTTCAATTCTCGTGTAATTCAAGATTATATCGAGTCTGTTGGTAACAGAGTCTTGATGATTGATGACTTTAGTGATACTTTCAGCAGCGAACCAAGATCTACAAGATTTAGTATCGTTGATACTTTTAATTTAGATACATTTGGTAAGAAATATATTACCTTTGTTGAAGACATGACGTTTACTGCCCAAAAGCAGATTATGCTTGTCTCTCTCCTTCATGATAATTCTAATGGTTATCTTAATCAATATGGTAGATCTGAGACTGTTTATGATATGGGATCCTTTGATTTCAATATCACAGGAACTGAAGGAAATCTTTTATTCTATCCAACTAGATTTTCAATAAACAATTATAATGTAAGTGTCGCATCGTATAATATTAGAGAGGTTGTTTCTGGCGTTGGAAGCACTTCATTTGGTGATATTGTTAAGATAGAGTCCAGCACTGCTAACATCCCTATAGGAACTTCTTCAGCAACTACTATTGTTGGTATTGCTTCTACTTATAGAAGTTCTAAAGTATTGGTGCAAATTGGATCAACAACTCAGTCTTACTTTGAAACTGATGAACTTATTATCATCCATGATGGAACTAATGTTTATCTGCAAGAATATGGACAATTGAATACTGGAAGTATATCTTCTTTCTCTACTCCAGGATTTGGAACATTCTTCGCATATCTCTCTGGATCTAATTTAAATATTGATCTTATTCCATATTCCACTACAACAGTGGAGTACAATGTAAATTGTCTCAGAGTTTCTATTGCAGATACATCATCAACTTCTAGTGGAATTAGTACATTTAATAACTCAACCATAAAATCAACTTATACTTCAATTGCCGCATCTGGATCTCCAGGAATAACCACAATCTCAACATATCAAGATACATATGATTGTGCTTATTACATTGTTTCTGTAGAAGATACTACTAATGGCGAATATCAAGTATCTGAAGTAGTTTTGGCTGATGATGAATCAAATGCATTTATTTCGGAATTTGGAATTATTCAAACTGGTGCATCACTTGGAACTATCGGCGGAAATGTAACACCATCTGGTGCTGTAGATCTCACATTTACTCCATCACCAGGAATTGATGTTCAGGTAAGAGTATATCAACATGCTCTTGGATTGGTTGATGTAACTATTCCCGAAACAATTATTGACTTTACAAATGCATATATCGAAACTGGATATGGATTCTACTATGGAACAGAAGTTGATGTTAAGAGACAATTTGGATTAACACATAAACAAAAACCAATTTTTGAAAGATACTTTGATGGTAGTGATTCCAGCATTGTAAAAGTTGGATCCAATCAAATAACACTGCCAGAAAACTTCTTTGTAACTGGTGAAGAAGTAAGTTATGTTTACTCTGGTGCTGGAACAACTTCTGCTATTGGAATTGTAACAGCAACTATCCCTGGAATCGGTGTTACTGATAAGATGCCTTCTACGGTATTCATTGTTAAAAACAATGAACTCACTGTTCAAGTCGCAGCATCTTCTTCAGAAGCATTGAGCACTTCACCAACCCTTCTTGAAATTTCTAGCGTTGGTATTGGAACTTCTCACAGATTTATTGCAAAGAATCAAAACGCAAAAGCAATTATCACAATCGATAATGTGATTCAATCTCCAATCGTTTCTACAGCGATTACAACAACTCTTGCTTCTGTAATGCCAGTTACAACAAATAAATTAGAATTTTCTGGTATAACATCTTTCTTCGGTGGAGATTTGATTAGAATTAATAACGAAATAATGAGGATTGATGGTGTAGGTATTGGTGCATCAAATATTGTTTTTGTTCAGAGACAATGGATGGGAACAGGAATTTCCACACATGATCCTGGAAGTCTTATTACAAAGATCAGTGGAGATTATAATATTGTTGATAATACTATTAACTTCATTACTGCACCATATGGACTGAAACCAATCGCATCTACAACGAATCCTCCAGATGAAAGAGATTGGATTGGTATTCAAACTCATTCCACATTTAGTGGAAGAACATTCATGAGATCTGGGGTAACAGATACTAGTGCAGAACCATATTCCAAGAATTACATCTTTGATGATATTTCTGATGGATTTAATGGAATTAACAAAGAATTTACTCTGAAATCTCAGGGTGTTGACATTGCCGGATTCTCCACAAGTAATGCTGTTATTCTTATCAATGAGATTTTCCAAGGTCCAGAAAGATCTACGGGAAGTGTATTAATTACTGGCGACTATGACATATCAGAATCTGCTGGAATCAGCTCAATAACATTCACGGGTTCGGCATCCTCAACTGCTTATGATGTGAATGCTGCAAGTATTCCTGTTGGTGGTGTAATAGTCTCTGTTGCTTCAACAGAGGGATTAGGATATCAACCTCTAGTTGCTGCTGGAGGAACTGCTACTGTTTCTATTGCAGGAACTATTTCTGCGATTAGTATCGGAAACAGTGGATCTGGTTATCGCGTAGGAGTTCAAACAGTTAATGTTGGAGTTGCACTCTCAAGCACTGGTATTCCTGAGATAACATACGTTGGTACTGCTACGGTTGTTGGTGGACATGTAACAGGAGTTGCAATTACAAATCCTGGGGTTGGATATACATCTACCAACATTCCATATGTCATCTTCGATGCACCATTATCATACTCAAATATACCATTAATCTATAGTTCCACTTCAAGTGGAATTGGTACTGAGGCATATGTTGACGTTGTAGTTGGACAAGGTTCTAGCGTAATCTCCTTCGAAATCACAAAACCAGGATATGGTTTTGGACAAAGTGAAGTTCTGACTGTAGACATTGGTGGTGCCACTGGAATTCCAACAGATCCTTCTATCTCGTTTAAAGAGTTCCAAATCACTGTTGATAGAACTGCTTCAGATACCTTTAATGGTTGGACTCTTGGTGATCTTCAGGTAATTGATCCAATTGATTCTCTGTTTGATGGGGAAAGAGTTAACTTCCCAATCAAGATTAATGGAGATCAAACAACCATCAGAGCAAGAAGAGGATCTAATATTGAAGTTAAAGCATGTCTATTGATCTTCATTAATGATATTCTCCAAGTTCCTGATATTTCATACACATTCAACGGTGGAAGTATCATTACTTTCAGCGAACCACCAAAACCAGGAGATCTTTCCAAGATTCTGTTCTACAAGGGAACTGGTAGTGTTGACACATTAAATGTCGATATTCTTGAAACTGTCAAAGAAGGAGACACCTTGACAATCACCAGTGGTGTCGAAGGATTGAGACAAAACACAAGACTGGTGACTGATGTAGTTTCCACAGACATTGCAGAAACTAACGTTTATCCTGGACCTGGTGTTACTCAAGATGCAAACTTACTTCGTCCTGTAGTTTGGTGCAGACAGACTGAAGATAAGATTATTAATGGAGAAGAAGTTGCAAAAGACAGAATTCTTTATGAACCCGTCATCAACCCAACTTCAAACTTAATTCAAAGTGTTTCTATTGCATCTACTCAAATTTTTGTTGAAAACGTTAAAACATTTTTTGATAATGCCAGCGAATATTTGCAAGATGGAACAAGCGAAAAACCACAAAGAAAAATTACAATTATATCCCAAGATCAATTAGTTTCAGCAGCTGCAACAGCTATCGTATCGGCGGCGGGAACTATTTCTTCAATCATTATTTCTGATGGTGGAGTTGGTTATTCAACAAATCCGAATGTTATCATAGAAAATCCAGTGGGACTTGGAACAACTCAAAGAGCAACCGCAACATCTATAATATCTGTAGGTGGAACAGTTTCTTCAATATCAATCTCAAATCCTGGAACTGGATATACTACAACATCACCACCAGTTGTCTTGATAGAATCTTCAAATGTGATAAGAGAAACAATCGATGATGTTTTGTATGAAGGTGATTTTGGTGTAATTGTAGGGATTAGTACAGTTACAGTTGGAGTAGCATCAACAGGAATAGTTTTTGATCTTTTTATCCCAGAAAATTCATTCATAAGGGATATGAATGTTAATACTGTTGGAATTGCGACAACAGGTGTAAGTGGAATTCAGACTGGCTACTATTTTGTAGTCTTCAATTCTAATGTCGGGAATGGATTAACATCAATTTATCAAGATGGTTCTACATTAAGTATCGGATCCACATTCATAGATAATGTATATGAAGTAGCATCTGTTTCCATAGCACAAACAAGTGCTCCTGGCATAGGATTAACATACGTTGCTAAAGTAACTGTAAGTGTTTCTGATTATAATGGATTATCTGGCATTGGTTATAGTTCATTCTATGGGGAATATAGTTGGGGAAGAATACACAATTTAAGTAGAAGTAATGCAAAAGCATTTAATTATTACAACAACGGATTAGTTGGTGTTTCAACATCACCTACCGTTCACAGATACAACCCATTAAAATATCGAAATTACGTTTGATAAATAGATAAAAAACTCATAAAATGTCTGCAATTATAACTGATCAATTAAGAATACTGAATGCTAAGAGTTTTGTTTCTGTAGCAACCTCTTCTTCAAATTCTTATTATGCTTTTGTGGGACTCCCAAATGCAACCGATTATTCTTCGACGTGGGATGCAAACCCTCCTGCGCCGAAGGATAATTTTGATCAGGAGAATGATTATTGGGATACAATGATCGCTCTCAAGAAGATTGGGGAAGATGATGTAAAGCAAGTTGTTCGCAAGGTTGCATGGCAATCTGGAACAACATATGACATGTATCGTCACGATATCAGCAGAACAAATACATCAAAACCATCTGGTGCAACAAGTTTGTATTCTGCAAATTATTATGTTGTTAATAGCGACTATAAGGTTTACATCTGTCTACAAAACGGTTCATCTCCAGAAAATCCAGAAGGAAAACCTTCTCTTGATGAACCAACTTTTGTTGACTTAGAACCAAGATCGGCAGGCACAAGTGGAGATGGTTATATTTGGAAATATCTTTATACAATTAAACCAAGCGATATTATTAAGTTTGATTCTATAAACTTTATTCCCGTTCCAAAAAATTGGGAGACAAATACCACAGACAGCGCAGTAAGAAATAATGCTTCCACTAGTGGACAATTAAAAATTGTAACTATCACCAATCGTGGCGTTGGACTTGGCACCGCAAACCAAACCTATACTAGAGTTCCAATCAAAGGAGACGGCACAGGTGCCGAGTGTACTGTCACTGTCAACAATGATTCAAAAGTTGAAGCAGTTACAATAACTAAAGGTGGTTCTGGATATACTTATGGAACTGTAGATTTGCAAGCAGGTAATGTTCCTACTGGAAGTACATCACCTGTATTTAATGTCATCATTCCACCTCAAGGAGGACATGGGGCAGATATCTATAGAGAATTGGGAGCATACAACGTAATTGTATACTCTAGAATTGAAAACGATTTACAGAATCCAGATTTTATTACCGGAAATCAAATTGCTCGTGTTGGACTGGTAGAAAATCCAGAGGCATATGATTCGACATCCATTTTGATGGAAAGTAAGGCAAGTGCTGTTTATGCTATTAAATTAACTGGTATTGGATATAGTACTGCTACTTTCCCCGCAGATAGTAGAATTACTCAAACAGTTGGAGTTGGATCAACAGCTGTTGGTAGAGTTGTTTCTTATGATCAAAATACAGGAGTTCTGAAGTATTGGCAAGACAAATCTCTCGCGGGATTTAATACTGATGGTACTGCTAATACAAATCCAACGTATGGTTTCTATTTGAATAGATTTACTTCAAATATTGGTGCTGGTGGAACAACAACTATTGTAGGAACAGACAGTTCTTTACAAATTGAAACTACCTTTAGCGGTATATCAACTGTAATAAATAGTAGAACATATTACTTGGGTCAGTCATTTGCATCTGGTTTATCCAATCCAGAAGTTAAAAAATACTCGGGAAATATCATATATGTCGATAACAGACCCTCGATAACTAGATCATCAAATCAAAAAGAAGATATCAAAGTCATTTTGCAATTCTAAAGAATTATGCCACAGGAAACTAACCTCAACGTCTCTCCATACTTTGACGATTTTGATCCAGCAAAAAATTATTACAAGGTTTTATTTAAACCCGGATATCCTGTTCAGGCAAGAGAACTAACAGGATTACAATCTATTCTACAAAATCAAATTGAACAATTTGGTAATCATGTATTTAAAGAGGGTTCTGTAGTAATACCCGGTAATATTAATTTAAACGTTAATTTTACTGGAGTTGCTCTAGAAAGTATTTTTAATGGTGTAAATGTAGATTTATACATCGACAATCTTCTCAATAAAGTAATTATAGGAGAAACTTCTGGGGTAAGAGCAAAGGTAGTTTATATTTTAAAGCAATTAGAATCTCAAAATACAACTACAATATTATATGTACAGTTTTTAAATACAAGTTCTAGCGGAAATCAAAGATTTCTTGATTCTGAAAATTTATTAGTTGAAGAAACAGTATCTCCGGGATTTGGAGATTCTACTCCAATACAACCAAATCAAGCATTTGCAACTACTTATAATTCAAATTCAGCAATATATGGATCTGCAGTTATACTTTCGGAGGGTATTTATTTTATTAGAGGAACTTTCGTAAAAGTAGATTCTCAAGTTCTTATTCTGGATTTTGATAGAAGAGGTGCTACATATAAAGTTGGATTTTTGGTGACGGAAGATATAATAAATTCTGATATTGACGATTCTCTGGTAGACAATGCAAAAGGGTTTTCAAACTATGCTGCTCCAGGTGCAGATAGATTTAAAATATCTGCTAGGTTAATTAAACTTGTACCTGAACAAAATAATGTTCCCAATTTTATTGAAATTCTAAGAATTGAAGATGGAGTAATTTCAAAATTTAATGCAAATCCCGAATATAACCTTCTTGCGGATGAATTTGCCAGAAGAACATATGATGAATCTGGTGACTATTATGTAAAACCACTTACTGTTGAAATAAAAAATTCATTAAATGACTATGAAGGCAATAATGGAATTTTTAACCAAAATCAATTAACCTTCCAAAAAAATACCCCATCAGATGATTTGGGATGTTATAGAATTTCTCCAGGAAAGGCATATGTTAAGGGTTATGAAACTGAACTTTTAACAACAACAATCGTTGATTTTACTAAACCAAGAACAACAAAAACTTTAGAAAATCAAAGTATAATTTACTCTACAGGAGCAACTTATTCTCTCAATAGAGTGTACGGTTCTCCATCAATTGGCATAACAACTTCGTATACAGTAAGTTTAAGAGACTCTAGAGTAGGAGTAAACCAGTATTCTGCTGCCGGAAAAGAAATTGGAATTGCAAGGGTATATGATTTTGCTTTAGAATCTGGATCATATGACACTGCTTTTCCGGATGCAAATAATTGGGAAATTTCTTTATATGACATTCAAACATATACTGAAATTTCCCTGAATGAACCAATTACATTAACAACACCAGTTTTTATTAAAGGTAATGTAACTGGAGCAACTGCATTCCTAAGATATGATGCCAACAACTCAGGAATTATTACCGCGTACAATGTAAATGGATCTTTTGCTATTGGAGAAAAATTTATATTTGATGGTATTCAAAATTCTAGAGTAGCCACTGCAATAACCTCTTACGGAACAGGAGATGTAAAATCTCTTCATGGAGTTACTGGATCTGGAACCACATTTACTGCAGACACAAAACAATATACATCCGTTAATGCGGGACAGGTTAATATCACTCCAGTCTTCTCTGGAATTTCTACAGTAACATCATCCAATTTTGATTTTATTGGAATTGCTACGGTAGGAAATTTAGTATCATTTTCAACACCAGGAACTATTGTTCCCACATACGCAACAATACAAACTGTTTCTCCAAATACCATCACAATTGCTGGAGTCACAACGGTATCGGGAGTTTGTGATGGTGATCTACCTACAACTTCAATCACACCATCAAGTTTCAATATTTTAAAATCAAGTTTCTTAAATTCTACAGATAACACTCTTTATACAAAGTTTCCAAAAAATTACATTTCCTCTGTAGATTTAACAGACTCTCAATTAACAATTAGAAAGCAATTTGATGTAATTATAACATCAAATTCATTAACCGTCTCCCCCACAGAACTACTGTCCAATGAGGTATTTTTGCCATTTGACGAAGAAAGATATGTTCTCACAAGAAATGATGGATCTGTAGAACCTTTAAGTAACGATCAATTTACATTTTCATCTGGAGGAAAGGAACTCACGATTAGTGGGTTACAATCGGATGGAACTGCAAGGTTAATTGCAACGGTTCAGAAAAATAATATAAAGGCAAGAGTAAAAAATAAAAATAGAGTTAATAACTTAATAATCAATAAATCAATTTATAGTTATTCCGGAACAAATACTGGAGTAGGAAATACTACAAATAATGATGGACTCGTTTATGGAAGATATCCATATGGCACAAGAGTTCAGGATGAAGATATTTGCCTAAATGTTCCCGAAGTTACTAGAATATATGCAATTTTTGAGTCTTCTGGAGTTCAAGATCCATCAGCACCAACACTTTTACTACAAAATATTACATCACCTACAGCAACAACTTCCGAATTAATCATTGGAGAAAAAATTGTTGGAAGGCAAAGTGGAAATATTGCAATATGTTTAGGGAAACCAAATTCATTAACTGTAGAATTTGCAAGTTTAAATTCATCTTCATTTATTGATGGAGAGATTGTAGATTTTAAAGAATCCAATATAAATGCAGTAATAAGTTCTATTTCTAATGGATCTAATAACATCACAGAAAATTATATTTTAAATGAAGGGCAGAGAAGCACTATATTAGATTATTCTAGAATTTCGAGAAAAAGAACTTCTCTTGCTCCTAGTAGAAAAATTAAAATTTATTATGAATCTGCTTATATTCCAAATTCTGATACTGGAGATATTACTGTTGTCGATTCTTATCAAGAGTTTGATTATTGTGATTTAAAAACTATAGATGAGAATAGAGTTTCTGATATTATTGATGTTCGTCCAAGAGTAAATAATTTTGATCCAGAAACTGCATCATATTCTCCATTCGAATTTTTTGGAAGATCGTTTGATCAAAGTCAAAATTCTTCTCTGGATATTTTGGCATCTGATGAAGCAATTATTTGCGATTATTCATTCTATCTTGGAAGAATTGATAGAGTTTATCTTTCAACGGAATCCAATAATTTTAGAATATCAAATTCTTACAGCAGAACACCCGTTATTTTGCTAAAGCAAGGTGTTCCTTCAGAGACTCCTCAGATTCCAGATGAAGCATCTAACGCATTAGAGATCGCTAGGATTACACTTCCACCATATCTTTGTAATTTAGAAGAGGCATCGGTTAATTTAATCGAACATAAGCGTTATCGGATGACTGATATTGCAAGATTGGAAACTAGAATAAAAAATCTAGAGTTTTATACTACATTATCTTTACTCGAAAATAATGCTAAAAACTTACAAATTAAAGATGCTAATGGACTTGAAAGATTTAAGTCAGGTTTGTTTGTAGATAATTTCTCAACTACTGCATTCCAGAGAAAAATAACAGTTCCAAAAAATAGTATTGATATTCAAAACGGAGAACTAAGACCTGCTGCATATACGACAGAAGTTGATCTTCTTCTCGGATCAAGATCCTTTGTGGGAATTGGTACTATTGTAAATCCAAATGCAGATATTAAGTATGTGACAGATCTTATTGCAGCTAATGTTAGAAGAAGTGGAACAAATCCAAATTCTACAGGAAAAGGGATTATAACACTCGACTATACTGAATTTGTAGAAATTTCTCAACCATATGCAACTAGAATAGAAAATGTAACTCCATACTTAGTCACATCTTATTTTGGAACTCTTGAATTAAATCCCTCTTCTGACGTTTGGGTTGATCAAACTCAATTGGATACTCTAACAGTTGGAGGAATTAGTGGAAGAACTTTTACTGTAGAAAGAAATCTGACAGAAGCTGAAATCGTTAATGATCCTCAGGGTGGATGGGCACCTATTGCTTGGAATGCTTGGCAAGACAATTGGACTGGTTCTACAACCACAACTACAACTCAAGGTTGGATTACAACAATTAGAGAAACTAGGACTGGCACGGCAACAAGAACAGGATCCACTACAAGAACACTAAATCCAATTAACAACGTTTCTATTGGAAATCGTGTTGTTGGAATTGATATTAGTCCATTCATGAGATCTAGAAATATCGAATTTAATGCAAAGGGACTTAGACCATTTTCGCAAGTATATGCATTTTTTGATGGACAAGATGTTAATCAATATGTTACACCTAAACTTATTGAAATTGAAATGCTTGAAGGTACATTCTCCGTTGGAGAAACTATTATTGGATTAACTGGACAAGCAATTGATTTTAGAGTAAGATGTGCTGTTTCTAATCACAGGTACGGTCCTTTAGATAGTCCAACTGATATTTTCATAAAAAATCCATATAATCAAGATGAAGATCTTCCAAGTTCTTATACAAGTAATTCTACAATATTGAATATTGATACAGTATCTATTGCAGATTTCTGTAGTTGGGATTTTTATGGACAAACTTATCAGGGAATGATTCTGACTGGACAGACAAGTAGGGCAAGAGCTAGAATTGTCGCAAGTAGATTATATACAGATAGATCTGGTGTAGTTATTGGTACATTTTTCGTCCCAGAACCAAGAATTCCAACAAATCCTAGATTTAGAACTGGAACTAAAACTCTAAGATTAACTAGTGACAGAGAAAATGATCCTCTTCCAAATCAATTAATTTCTAGAGCAGAATCTAATTTCCGTGCTGATGGATTGATTCAGCAAAATAGAGAAGTTGTTCTTGCTCTTAGAGATACTGAGATTCAAAATGCAAGGACAAGTTCGACTAGAGCAATTACTCAAGTCAATACAACGGTTATCGATCGAACTCCGCCACCACCCCCACCACCGCCGCCGGCATGGGGTGGCGGTGGTGGGGGTGACGCCCCTGGTAATCCTCCAGGTCCTCCTGATGATGGTATTACTGGAGGAACCGGAGCAGGAATTGGTCCACCAGCCCGTGGAGGATACGATCCTTTAGCACAATCTTTCTTTATAGGAGATGATTCTAATAGTGTTGGAAGATATGTCACTAGTGTTGATTTGTATTTCCAGTCAAAGGATCCTGTTCTTCCAGTAACAGTTCAACTTCGTTCCATGACATTAGGAACTCCAACTACAGAAATCTATCCTTTTAGTACTGTTGTAGTTTATCCAAATAGAATTGAAATTTCTGATGATGGATCTATTCCGACTAGAATTAATTTCTGCGCTCCAGTTTATTTGGAAGGGAATAAAGAACATGCTATCGTTATTTTCTCAGACTCTACTGAATATAATGTTTGGGTTTCTAGATTGGGTGAAATTGATATATCAACAGCAAATGAACAAGAATCTTCTCAAATAGTTGTAACTAAGCAAACTAATCTTGGAAGTTTGTTTAAATCACAAAATGCTTCAAGTTGGGGTTCGAGTCAATATGAAGATTTGAAATATGTACTATATTCGGCTAGATTTGCTAATGAAGGATACTTCACGATGTTTAGTCCAGAATTAACTGAAAATAATAAGCAGATTGCTACATTAACAAAAGATTCTTTACAAGCTTCATCAAGAAGAGTAAGGGTTGGATTGGGCACTACTGTTACTGACTCTGGACTTTCTTTCGGCAATTTGATTTCTCAAAGTGGTTCTAATGCAACTGGAACTTTTGTTGGTGCTGGTGGATCTGCGATAGGAACTTTGCAAGTTATTAATGCTGGTATTGGATATACACCTTCTTCAGGATCATCAACTTTTAATGATGTTCAACTTGTTTCTGTCACAGGATCAGGAAGAGATGCTAAAGCAAATATAACTATTCAAAATGGAGTTGCTGTTGCTGCAACCGTGTCAATTGGAGGAACAGGATACTCTATTGGTGATGTTCTTACAGTTTCTCAAATTGGTATAAGTTCTTTGGGAAGAAATCTTCGCCTCTCTCTAGTTGGAATTGCGGGAACTAACGAGTTAATTCTTGATAATGTTCAAGGTGATTTTGCAGTTGGAACTGGAAATACACTTTTCTATTCTAGTTCTGTTGGATCTGGTGTAACTACTATTAATGGTGGAGGAGTGTTCATCACATCTACACCTGTAGTTGAGAATGATGGACTTCATATTAGAGTAAATCATAGAAATCATGGAATGCACTCTCCAACTAATAATGTTATTCTTTCAAATATTGAAACTGATGTTCAACCAGCAACATTAGCACAAGAATATACTTCAACCTCTACTGCGGATATTGTTCTTTCACCAGGATTCAGTACATCATTTACAACTTTTGAAAATGTTGGTATTGGATCAACTAATGTTGGATATATTTTAATCCAAAATGAAATTATTTCTTACAGTGGAGTTGTTGGAGACACATTAACTGGAATTTCTAGAGGAGTTGATTCAACATTACCAGTAACTCACCCCACAAATTCTGCAGTTTATAAGTATGAATTGGGTGGAGTATCCCTAAGAAGAATTAATACAACACATTCATTGCAGGATGCTGATGTTCAAGACCCTATTGGACTCGATTATTATACAATTAAAATCGATACTTCAACAAATGGAGTAGATAGATCTACTGGAACAAGTTTACCAAAACTTTACTTTAATAATTCCAAGTCTACTGGAGGATCATTAATCAAAGCAACTCAAAATATTCATTTTGAAATTGCAAGACCTATAATCCAAACATTAATTCATCCTCAAACAAATATTGATGCTCAAGTTAGAACAATTAGCGCGACTAGTATTTCTGGAAACGAAGTTTCTTTTGTAGATCAAGGATTTGAACCAATTAATCTTGAGGAAAATAACTATTTCTCCACTCCAAGAATGATTGCATCTAGACTTAATGAAACTGAAAAATTAATCAATATTCCAGGAAATAAATCGATGGAACTTATTATGAGTCTCAAAACTACTGATAATAGATTGACTCCTTCGGTAGACTTGGATAGAGTTGGAATGATTTTTGTTTCTAATAGAATTAACTCTGTTGTTAATGATTATATTGGTGATATTAGAGTTTCTACTCTTAAAGATGATCCATCAGCATTTGTATATGCAACTGTTCCAATTGAACTTGAAATCCCAGCGACTTCGATTAGAGTTATAGTTTCCGCTTACATTAATCCATATGCTGATCTGAGAGCATTCTATGCGATCATGAATAATACTACTGATGATCCAGTTTACTATCCATTCCCAGGTTATTCTAACAGACTTGAATCTGGACAAGTAATAAACATGGCAAACAACAACGGAACTTCCGATACATTTGTTGCGGCGAATAATACTCTTGGTTTTGATAGCAATGAGATTACATTTAAAGATTATGAATTTACTATTGATAATCTGGAATCATTCAGATACTTTAGTATTAAGTTTATTGGAACTTCAACAAATCAAGCATATCCCCCAAGACTAAGAGATCTTAGAGTTGTATCACTTGCTTAATTATGGAAAAGATAAAGGTAAAAGACGAAATAAATTTATTTCGAGACGTTGATACAAACGCTATAATTAATACGGACATGCAAGCATACAACAATTATATTAATGCTAAAAAACTCAAAGATACTGAATCTAAGAGAATTGAAAACCTAGAAAATGAACTTACCGATGTGAGAAGTGACTTGAGCGAAATAAAAACTTTATTGAGGAACTTAGTCAATGAATCCAAATGAAATTCAACTCGAAGATGTAAATAAAATGTTTGAATATGAGAAACTTTCTAGAGATATAGATAGTGTAGATGATATTGAAGTGGTTAAGAATTATGCTAAATCTTATATTAAATTATACTTAAAACAGCAAGAAGTTGTATCTAAATTCTAATGGCAACTCACACAATCACTTTTGATCCGACTTCTGGTGTTGCATACGGAGCAAATCTCGTTATCAACACAGGAGCAACATTTTCCGACAGTTTTACGGTAAAAACAACATCCGGATCTGCCTTCAACTTTGATGGATGGACTGCCTCATCTCAGATGGCAAAAAGTGTTTCAATTGGTTCTTCTTTATATCCAGCAGCAACTTTCAATGTTGGATTTACAAGTGCTATTGGTGGAAAATTTAATATTTCTCTTGATTCTACGGCAACTAGATCTTTGTCTGAGGGAAGATATGTTTATGATATTCTAGTAAGTTCTGGATCAACTGTTTATAGAATTGCTAATGGAAATGTATTGGTAATTGCTGGTATATCATCAGCACCATAAATACCTTATAAGGGGTAATTAGATAAATGGCACAACCATCATCTAGGCAAGAATTAATTGATTATTGCAAAAGGAAACTGGGAGCTCCAGTTTTAGAGATTAACGTTGCTGATGAGCAAATTGAAGATCTGGTAGATGATGCTGTTCAATTTTTTCAAGAGAGGCATTTTGATGGAGTATATCCAACTTTCTTGAAATACCAGATTACAGATGATGATATTAATAGAGGTAAGGCACAACCAACATCTGGAGTGGGAATTAGCACTATAACGGTAGATCATAATGTTGGTTTAACTACTCAATTCAACTTTTATGAGGGTGGAAATTATCTACAGATCCCACCATCAGTAATTGGTGTCAATAAAATATTTCACTTTGATGGAACAAATAGTATTACAAACAATATGTTTAGTGTGAAGTATCAGTTATTCCTTAATGACATTTACTATTGGGGATCAACTGAACTTTTAACTTATGCAATGGTAAAAACATACCTAGAAGATATTGAGTTTTTACTTACAACACAAAAGCAAATTAGATTCAACAAAAGACAAGATCGTTTGTATCTGGATATCGACTGGGGTTCTGTTACTGCAGGAACTTATCTTGTCATAGATTGCTATAGAACTTTAGATCCAAGTGATTATTCCAGAGTTTGGAATGATTCTTTCTTAAAGATGTATCTTACTGCACTGATCAAAAAACAGTGGGGACAGAATTTGATTAAGTTCCAAGGAGTAAAACTTCCTGGTGGAGTAGAATTAAATGGTAGGCAGATTTATGATGATGCCCAAAAAGAACTTGATGTAATTATGGAAAAGATGTCCAATACTTATGAACTTCCACCATTAGATATGATCGGATAAAATGTTAAATCCCTTTTTTCTTCAAGGATCTAAATCCGAACAATCATTAATACAGAGTTTGGTTAATGAACAACTCCGTATGTATGGAGTTGAAGTTTATTATATTCCCAGGAGATATATTACAGAAAAAACTGTAATAAAGGAAGTTATTGAATCTAAGTTTGATAATGCATATCCTCTCGAAGCATATGTAGATACTTATGATGGATATGAAGGACAAGGAACTATTCTATCAAAGTTTGGTGTACAACCTTTAAATGATTTAACACTTATAATTTCAAAAGAAAGATTCGAAAATTATATTTCCCCATTAACAAAAAACATACCAGACATAAAACTTTCAACTAGGCCTAAAGAGGGAGACTTAGTTTATTTTCCTCTAGGTGATAGATTATTTGAAATTAAATTTGTAGAGCACGAAAAACCTTTTTATCAACTACAAAAAACCTATGTTTATGAATTGAGATGTGAATTGTTTAGATATGAAGACGAGGTTATTGATACTGGAATTGAAGAAGTAGATGATAATGTAAAGGAAGTAGGATATATTCAGTCTCTAACCTTGATAGGTTCTGGAGTTACCGCAACTGCAATAACTGGAATTTGTACTTCTGGTGCTGTCAGATTTGTAACTATTTCTAATAGAGGAAATGGTTATACTTCAACACCATCAATAGTATTTTCATCTGCTCCTGCTGGAGGAACTACTGCTGTTGGTATTGCCACACTAATTGGAGGACTAATAGATTGTAATGGAAACGCGGAGAATTATAAGATACAGGGAGTAGAGTTAATTAATCCTGGTTGTGGGTACACTGTAGCACCATCCGTTGTTGCTCTCGGTGGTGGTGGAGCAGGTTTTGCTGCAACTACAACTATTGGCAATGGTACTGTCGGAATTGTTACTGTTACTTCAGGCGGTTCTGGATATGAAACTGCACCTACAATAACTTTTAGTGCTCCCACAGGTGCTGGAGTTACTGCAACAGGTAGAGCATACATCAACTCTGCTGGAATTGTTACCTCAGTTTATGTTACAAATTCTGGACTAGGATATACACAACCACCAACTATAACTTTCTCTTCCCCATATATGCTAGGAAGTGGAACTTTCGTATTTAATGAAGTCATAACTGGTAGTATTAGTTCTACTACAGCTTTTGTTAAGGATTGGGATTCTACCACCAATATTATACAAGTTTCAAATATTTCTGGAAATTTTGTAGTAGGAGATATTATCACAGGATCAAACTCTGGAGCAAGTTATAAGATAAGAAGTATTGATACTAACAATCCTGTAGATCCATATGCAAGTAATGATGATATTGAAATTGAAGCAGATGCTATTTTAGATTTTTCAGAATCAAATCCTTTTGGAATGCCATAAATAATATATCATACTTTGCTGACAAATGTTTGAATATTTTTACCACGAAATATTGAGAAGAACTATTATTTCGTTTGGTTCTCTGTTTAATGATATATCAATTAAACACACAAATAGTTCAGATGATGTAGTAAGTACATTAAAGGTTCCTCTTGCTTACGGTCCAACTCAAAAATTCTTGGCAAGATTAGAACAAGTTCCTAATCTGAACCAACCAGTTCAAATGTCACTCCCTCGAATGTCATTTGAATTTACTGGATTAACTTACGATACATCAAGAAAGGTAACAAGTACTCAAACATTTTTATCAACAGTATCTTCAGATAAGACTAAACCAAGAAAGTCTTATATGCCAGTGCCATATAATATGTCATTTGAACTTAGTATTATGACTAAGTTGAATGATGACATGCTTCAAATTATTGAGCAAATAATTCCATATTTTCAACCAGCATACACTATGAGTGTTGACTTAGTAGAAACTATTGGAGAAAAAAGAGATATTCCCGTTGTCCTTGAGGGAATTTCTATGCAGGATGATTATGAAGGAGATTACTCTACAAGGAGAGCACTCATTTATACTTTGAGATTTGTTGCAAAAACATATCTGTTCGGACCCATTACAGATCCAACAAAGGATATCATCGAAAAGGTTTCTATTGGATTTGTTGCTGGTGGAGCTACAAGTTCTCCATCCAGAGAACTTACTTATACAATTGATCCGAGAGCAACCAAGAGTTACACTAATAATATTGTATCTACACTCACGACTAATATCGACAAAGTTGCAACAACAATCGAATTGAGCAGTGTATCTGGATTATCTGTAGGAAACATTCTTGTTATTGATAGCGAGAACGTAAAGATCAAGAATATATCTGGCAATAAGGTTGCGGTAGAACGAGGTTTTGATAGTACATCAGTGGCAGATCATGTCAATGGAACTGATGTTAAGTTGATAACTGCCGCAGACGCTGCTCTTATTGAGTTTGGCGATGACTTTGGATTTAGTGGCAGTTAGTAAATGGTATGAAAATGACAAAAAAATTTGATGATTTAAATGAAGCATTTAATGTTGCGGGAGATATTGTTTCTCGTGAGGTGGAAACTGTTGAAGAAAAGGTTGAAAAATTTTCTAATGTTTCAGATGATTTGAAAAAAGACTACGAGTATACTAGAGGTAATTTGTATTCTATTATAGAAAAGGGACAAGAAGCACTTAATGGTATATTAGAACTTGCACAGGAAAGTGAGATGCCACGAGCATATGAAGTGGCAGGACAATTAATCAAAAACGTTGCAGATGCAACAGATAAATTAATTGATCTTCAAAAGAAATTAAAAGATATTGATGAGGATAAAGTCAAAGGTCCAACAAATGTTACCAATGCTTTATTTGTTGGATCCACAGCAGAATTATCAAAGTTATTAAAGTCTCGGACAGAAGAAGATAATAAATAGTACAAAGGGAGAGAAATCCCAAAGTACTATAGTTACTCATAAGATGTCAGAGAACGACTTGCCTTCGATTGGCGATTTTGCGGATAATAATAAGAATTTACCATCTATTGGTGATTTTTTAACAGAGGATGTTACTGAGGAGTTACCTTCTGTTGAAGAATTTATTGAGATAGAGCAAAAAGATTTATCCGAAGAGTCGATTAATGTTTCAGGAGACTTTAATGGAACATTAATTGTGGGAGATTCACCGGAAAAAGAAAATCAATCCGAAGGATATCTTTTCGCAAAGATTCTTGATCTGATTGCGGAAGTAAGAAAAGATATTCCCCAAATACCGGAAATTAAATATTATGACGATGAATTAGAAAAACTTTGTGAGATTGTAGATCAGGTAAGATCCGAAATACCCGAAGTAAGATATTATGAAAGAGATATTGAAAGATTAGAAAGTAATATAGAAGATGTTAGGAATCAGATTCCAAAATTTCCAAGATGGGTTAATGAGGTAAACGAAGTTCCAGATTTTTCTTGGATTGGTAAAACTTTTAGTGTTATTGATGATGATTTTATCAAGATAAATGATAAGATAGAAACTCTAAAAGAAAAAGTAAAACTAGACATTGATTCCTTTATCGATGAAACTGGAGTAAGATTTTTTGAAAATAAAGTTGAAATTGAATCGAGAATTCAAGAACTGGATGAAAAGTATCAAAAAGCAAAAGACAATATTTGGAAAGAACTTAGAGAGTCATCACTTAAAATTTGGGAGTACCATAAAGAATTCAAAGATGACGATCGTAAGTTAAAGAAACAGATCACAAATGAATATAATACTCTCAAACAAAGTCTTGAGGAAAAAATAAGAGTATTTAATGAAGATAGTGTAAATACCGACAAGGTTCTTTTAAACTATTTTGAAACTCTTAGAGAAGAAATATCAAGACTTCCCAAAGTAAAGTATTATGATGATGACATTAAACATGTATCTAATGATATTAAAGATCTCTATAGTCTTGTAGAGACTATTAAACTCGAACAGAAGAATCTTCAAGAAAATTTATTAACAGAACCACCAAACGAAAAAGAATCTATTGGTGCATCTCCAGATCCATTGACACCAATGGATCAAAACTTTGCAACTCTTGATGATCTTGCAAGTCACTATAGAATTTTCATTAATAGAATCCAAACTCAACTCTCCACTATGGGTGGCGGTGGAGCAGGATTCATCAAAGATCTTGATGATGTTTCTTTTGATCAAACCAATGGAAACGGAAAACTTTTAATTTATGATCAATCCAACTCAAGATGGGTTGGTATTGCTAGCACCGCTTTATCCCCAATAGTAGATTTAAACACTACTCTTGGATATGGGAACACATCATCTCTTGGAATGAGTGTTGGTGTTGTTACTGCGACTGGGTTTGTTGGAGATCTAACAGGGAACGCTGATACAGCAACCTATGCGGCAGTTTCTGGAGTCTCTACAGTGTCTCAGGGACTTACTGGGACTCCAGATATCAATGTAGGTTCAATTACAGGCACATCCGCTACTTTTAGTGGTAATGTTTCCATCGGAGGAACATTAACTTATGAGGACGTAACAAACATTGATTCTATCGGTATCATCACAGCAAGAAGTGACGTTATCGTTCAGCAGAATTTGTCTGTTGCTGGAGTATCAACTTTCAATACAGCAAGTGGTGTTGGAACAGTTTATGTTGGGCTAGGAAGCACAGCACTATTTGTTGATGGTAATGCTCGTATTACTGGAATTCTAACAGTAGGTAGAGCATCTGTTGTTATTGATGGTGACAATAATACCATTACTGCTGGTGATGTTTTCATCACAGGTTCTTCAATTACAATTGGCGATAACGTAACCATTAATACTGGTGCCACAGGTATTAACTCGGCACCGAACGTCATTTATGTTGCAAAGGATGGAAGTGATTCGAAGAATGGAACATCAATCGATAATGCCAAATTGACTATTGCAGGAGCAGTAGCAGTTGCTCAGACTGGGACAACGATTAAAGTTCTCTCAGGAACTTATAACGAAAATAATCCCATTGAAGTTCCTGCTTTTGTTTCAATTGTTGGCGATAACTTAAAGACTGTAACAGTAATACCAAACAACTCAACTGAAGATATCTTCCACGTCAATAAGGGTACATATCTTGCCAACATGACATTTGTTGGGCATGTTACTCCAAGTGCAGCAGTTGCTTTCCCACCAGGAGGTGCTAACAACACTGGAGGTGGTAAATGGGAAAGTCCTTATATTCAAAACTGTACTAGTAATACGACAACTGGAGCAGGTATGAGAATTGATGGAAATCTTGCGGAAGGATTGAAATCAATGGTTGTTGATAGTTACACTCAATATAATCAAGGTGGGGTTGGTATTGCGGTAACTAATAATGGATATGCTCAACTTGTTAGCGTGTTCACTATCTGTTGCAACGAGGGAATAACAGCATATAAGGGTGGACAGTGCTCACTGACAAACAGCAACACTGACTTTGGTACATATGGATTGGTTGCTGATGGAGTCAGTGATTTACAGTTTACTGGAATTGTAACTACAAGTGCTTCTGTTGGTACAGATACTGTTGCTGTTGCTATCAACACAACAACAAGACCCTATGAAGGACAAGTAATTTATTTCGACACTCTTTATTACACGGTAGAAACTATCACAGTTACTAATGGAGGAAGTGGATATACTTCAACACCTTCAGTAACTGTAGGAACTCCAACAGGACCTAATGGTTCTACTGCTACAGCATTTGCAACTCTGGATGGAGATCGTGTTTCTACCGTTACAATAATTTCCAGTGGATCTCAATACACAGCGGCACCTGCAGTAACTATTTCCGCGCCAGATTCTGGAACAACAGCAACAGCAACTGCAAATGTCACACCAATCTACTACACAATAAATAGTTCAACTCCAGTAGTATCTGGAATCACCACTATTACTTTAGATGAAAATCTAAACAATACTGTTGGTGTTGGAACAACTGCATACTTCTATCAAGTAAGTAGGATTACAGCAAGTTCTCATACCTTTGAGTATGTTGGAACAGGTAATGATATCACAACAGCAACCCCACTGAGAGGTGGAGTTCCAGTTCAAGAAAATGAAGTGGTTACTAGAAATGGTGGAAGGGTTGACTTTACAAGTACAGATCAATCAGGAAACTTCAGAATCGGTGATGGTATAGTGATCAATCAAAATAATGGAACAATAAGTGGTAGAGCATTCACCAGAAGTTTATTCAATCAAATGACACCGTTCATCTTAGCATTAAGTTAACATGGCACAATTAGCACTCAACAATTTTAAGACAGTAACGTTAGAAGTAACCAGTTCGGAGCAGACAGCTTATACTGCTCCAACGGGATATACTTCCATTGTTTTATATGCACACATTACAAACATTGGTTCGACTACAGAAACTGTAACTGTATCTCATAAGAGAAGCACCACTTCTACTGAGATTGCTAAAGCAGTAGCAGTTCCACCCAACGATGCTTTCGTTCCAATGGATGGAAAGTTGGTTTTGGAAACTAGTGATTCTGTTGTAATTTCTGCAAGCGCAAACTCAACATTTAAGTTGATCTTAAGTATTCTGGAAACTGCAAATGCCTAAACTCATTAGTCAAAAGAACTTTACCAATATCAATGTCTCTGGAGTAACTACAACAACCTCCAGTCAGTTTGCACTTGATAGTTTTTTGAAGAGTTCATTTAGATCTGCAAA
>Ga0208019_1000168_pt1 | contig 35913 bp, 61 predicted proteins | sample CB_VirMetaG_5_FD_184540 | JGI IMG/M metagenome (GOLD analysis project Ga0208019, IMG submission 184540) | Freshwater to marine saline gradient viral communities from Chesapeake Bay - CB_1508_1D Viral MetaG (SPAdes) (version 4) | ecosystem: Environmental > Aquatic > Marine > Coastal | place: USA... | reverse complement strand
AACATTGCCTCCAGGCATTCCAAGATTAAGTGTTCCATCGTCACTATTCCAGTATAATAGTCCTTCTTCAGGAGTGGTTATTGCTGGACTTAAATCGAATTGTAAACCGCCTTGATTAAAAACTAACGTATCGGTTCCGTCAGTAATAGTTAAAGGACCAGGACCTAAACCTCCCAAAGTACTAGTTTCTGTTCCACTATCAGAATTATAAATTGCCGATATTTCTTCAGTAGATAATGCCTTGTCATAAAATCTTAAGTCGTCAATATAACCCTGCCAGTGTTGAGTTCCGTTGCTTCTTCTACCTACGGCAACGACTGCGTTATTAGTTATTGTTCCTCGGCCATCAGTAACTGGTGTTGCGTCACTAGAATTATCAACGTATAATTTTAATTGATTGTCACCAGTCCTATCCCTAACGAATACTACGTGGTGCCAGGCGTCATCACTTAAATCAGTGCTTCCTATAATATTTACTGCAGTACCGTCGCTTACTTGTGCAATTAGTACTCCTGAGCTTCCTTGGAAAATAACGAAATTTCTAGCTCCACTAGACTGCCATTTTTCAATCATTGAATCATTACTTCCTGAAGTTGCTGAACGCATCCAAAAACTTATACTGAAATCACTATTTAAGTCAAGAGTTCCGTCATCAGTAATTTGCGCGTAATCATCAATACCGTCAAAGTATATTGCGTTATTAATTTTTCCTGTATTATAAGTTGCTCCCGAAACTGTCGTAAAGTCGTAACCACTTATTTCATCAGTTGCGTCATCATTAAATAAGTAATGAGCTATGGGAGTAAAAGTACTTCCCGCACCCCCTGTAGAAGTTATTTGTGGAGTTGTTAAATTAGTAGTTAATGTTAAGTCATTAAATGTTGGGTCTGCAGTAGTAGTAACTGATTGATTGATGAAAGTGTGACTGCTACCGTCTGCTGTTATGTGAGCATAAGCATCACTAACTTCGCTCAATAAAGTAGTTACGTCACTACCATTAAGATTGTCAGTCCATGTATTAATCCAACGCAAACTAGTACTGCCAAGACCAAAATTAGAATCTGCTTCAGGCAATAAATCAGACTCGAACTTACCATCGCTATTAATCAATAAACCGATGGCTCCGTCAACAGTAATGCTGTAAGGTCCATAAGTAGGGCCTCCAAAAGGAAGATATAATTGAGGACTCTTAACAGTATACATTTGAGTATCTGAAGAAACAGTCTTAACAGTCCACGACTCACCATTAATACTTATTAAATCACCAGCGGATAAGTCAGTCAACCAAGAAGTTCCGTTACCAGTCCAGAAATCATCATAGTCTCCTGGAAAAGCATTATCGTATAAACACGAGGCAGTTCCTGAAGGAGTAGCACTGACACTACCATCTATAACTTCTAAAACGTTAGTGTCTTGTTCGTTCTGGTCTTGAATAATAGTAGGAGAACCCTCAATAGTCGCTGCAGTAATTAAAGTAGCAACACTGCCGTCAGTAGTGGTTATTTGTGAAGAAGTCATGCTAGTAATGTCAGTACCGTTCTGAATCTGAATGTCAGGGTCACTACTACCACTACCACTGGCATCAATTAAAATAGGATTATCAATTTCAATACGATTAAATTCTCCGTCAAAACGCAATTCAACATTAGTAGCGTAATCTTTAGGGTCAAACTTCATAGTTCCAACATTATCTGTAGCACTAAAAAAGAAATAACCGCCAGTACCGGCATCTATAGCATTAGTTACTCTCATTCCACGAATATTAGACAAACCAAAATAATTAACATTACTAGTTGCTTGATTTTGTGTATAAGCATAATTACCTAAGTCAATATCAGCAGTTGCTCCAGTATAAGGAACGTAAGGACTTAAATCCTCAATACTTAAAGCATCAAGTTTACCAGTGAAAGGATTAAAAGTGTAAGATACCATTATGCTTTAGTAACTGAGGACAAATTATTATCGCCGTTATACGCTAACGTAAGTACGGCAATAGTCGTTCCACTAGCCCCTCCTGTCTTATAAGTTACTGTTTCTATTTGTCCAGCACCATTACCTGCAGCAACATAAGTTAATGCTATATAATCATAACTGTCAGGTATTAAGTCACCAAAATTAAGCACTCTTACAGCAACGTCACCGTCAGTGTTCTCTACGAACTTTCTTTGTTCTCTATCCTCTCTACTCTTTGGTAACGCCATTATTCACTCGTAATCTTCATTTTAACACTGTGTTCTTCTTTAGCACTAAGTATTGGTATTGCGTCTGTGAAGAAGTCTGTCTTCCACATTTGTAAGTCTTCTGTTCCTGGAACTCCTGTTTCTTCATCAATTGGCACTACGTACGTGCTTTTTATTATCATTGGTGGTTTTGCTGTGTATACTGTTATTTTTTCGTATCCGTCTAGCATGTATACTGGGCTTGTTCCTCCTGCTGTTAATAGTTTGAATACGTCCATTTCTACTTCTAATATCATTGTTTATCCTCCTCGTTCTTTAATATATATCTTATTCTACTCCTGCAATTAGGATGCGCTGGAGGCCTCATAAAGCTGTCTCCTTTGTACTTAAACGGTTTATCTATACTAACCCTAGTCCCGTCTAAACTATTGCATACTGGGCTTGTACGAGCGTCTAATTGACTATCCCAAATCTTATCTAAGGGTAAACCAATACTTTTAGCTCCTTGCAAACTACCTTCATTAAATGCTGCATTAACTTCAGTACGAGCAATAACGTCTGCTCTATTCCTTGTTAAGTCTAATTGTTCACGAAGTTCGGCACTGATTTCTTTAACACCTCTATCATTTAATACTCCACGCTGTAGTATGCCCCTGAGTTTATTCTTGAAATCATCAGTTGCTCCTTGAATATTATCAAAAGTCATTTTTTCTAGCGCTAACAGTATTTCATTATTAGGTAGTACGTTCCTATCGAATTGTTTTTCTATAACGTCATTACCTTCAATATAAGATTCTTTAATTACTTTACTAATACTTAATACTAATCCTTTTGGATTAAATAGTTTCATTGCTTTATCAATTATTTCTGTAATTAATGACTTCTTGTTTAAATTACTTAATTGGTCTTTAGGCAATTGTTTAATTAGTGATTCTAGTTCTTTGTATTGTTCTTCCAAGAAATTGTTTACTGCTTTGCTTAGTTCTTCTTCTTTGTTAAACAAAGGATTATTAGTGTTTTTATAATTAATATCTTGGTGTTTAGTTTTGTTTACGTCAAAACTTCCGTGGTCAATACCTATTATACCAACAGGAATTTTTTTAATACCCATAACTTTAGCTGCTAACGCCCTATGTCTTCCTTCATGGTCTGTTATTTTACCTTTTGAATAATCTAAAAATCCTGGTTGGAACTCATTACCAGAACTAACTCCTTTAATTATTTTTATTAAACTTCTTTCATTACCAAACACTGCCGCATCGTCATCATCTTTAACATTAGTTAATTTTAAGAAATCGTCTGGACTCATCATTTCAATATGTCCACCATTACCTTTTTGTGCTTCCCTAACTACTCCTGTATCTCCATTACCGAACTTAACATTTTTTACTGGTATACTCATATTAATTATTTGTTTTACTCTTCCTGCGTGAGCGTCCCTGTAAGGTTTTAATAACTTAATCGCTTCGTCTTGTGTTATTTCTTTTTTTTCTACTCTTTCCCATATTTTGTTAATTTCTTTATCGTCATTCTTTAAGTCTTGTTCTATAGAATTTAGTTTTTCTAAATCTGTACTGTTAGATTCTTCTTTTGGTTTGTCTCCTGCAACTAACTTACCTGTTTTAGGATTTCTATACCAATAAGTGTAATTACCAGGACCACCAGTCCTTCTAATATACTTCCACTTTAATAAAGGTCCTTGTAGAGATTTTTGCCCATTGGGTTGGTTACCCTCGGCATCACCCCCGAAGTCACTAAACACACCCTGTTCTTCCATTCTTTGAGCTCGCTCTTCCTCTTTTCCCGCCTTTAATTCTTCAACATTAATACCTAATTCTTGAGCAACCATTTCAGGAGTTTTAACACCCATACGGATTTCTTGGTCTAGTATATCGTGTTTTTTCTTGTCTTCGTCATGGTCGTAATCATCAAACTTGAACTCTAAAGCTTCAACCCTGAACTCTGGCATTATTTGCGTATTAATTCTTTGTTCTATTAAACGAAGTAAAGGTTGTAAAGCTTTTCTTTTAAATACTGTTCCTTGATTAATATCCACTGCTTTATTAGAGTCTTCAGTAAATCCTAATTCACTAGGTGTAAGACCAAAGCAAGAAGCTGCTATTTTCAGGTACCATTGTTGACTCTCTAATACTTGCATTTCATTACTTGATAAATTAAAAGGTGTCCATTTAACTTCTTGATTAACCGTTGGAGCATTCCACCATTGTTTCTTCTTATTACTAAAAACGTCCTTTTGAATAAACTTATCTTCGAACCTGTGTTTAAAAGCTTCTATGTCTTGATTGTTAGCTCCAATTATTTGCACTATTCCTGCTGGTATATTATTATTAATGAACATGTCCAAGGAGAAACTGTTGCCGTATAACAACGTGAACAGTGTATCTCCGAGGACTTCTACTGGTGAGCGTCCGTATATTGTGTCTGTTCTTTTATTACTACTGAACCATACTATTTCTCTTCTTCCGAAGGGTATTGGCATTCTTCCTGCTGTCCATCCGTATTGGAAGTATGCAGCTTTTTGTTTTAGGTTTGCGTCATAGAATCCTCGTAAAAATTTTTCTCTTTCTACGTTTATTTCTTCTCCTGCTACGAATGGGTTTGTAACGCTTGGTTTTGCGTATTCTGTATCGAATCCTAGTGGTGGTATAATATCTGCTCGGTCACTCATCATTCCGTAAACGCTTGGATTTTTTAGGAATGTTGCTCCATCCCTTGCTACTACTTGTACCATGTCTCCCATTTTATTAAAGACTTTTACTCCTACTCCACTATCTAATTCTAATATGTCTGTTGCCCATCCTACTAATAAGTCTTCCCAACTATCATCGTTATCGTTTGGGTTCTTGAAGAATTTCGTTATTTCGTTAATGTCTTGACTATAGTCTGTTCCGTCTTCTTGAAATTCTTCTTTTACTCTTATTTCCCATTTGGTCGTTCCTACTTGTTGTGCTAGTGTTCTTACTATTAAGTGAACGTACGGTGTTGCGGCTAGTTTCCTTATTGTTCTTAAGTCACTCTTTCTTGGGAATCCATAAGGTGGTTTGTAAAGATATTCTGGAATGTACGCTTTTGGTTGTCCTGGGTCTTTCTTTCTGTCAATAATTAATTGTCCGTCTGTCGGTATTTCGTAGTCTGTTGTACTTATTAGAACCATTTTATTTCTTTGCCTTCGGTTTATGGTATACGTTTCCGCCAGATAATAATTGCTGAGCTTGTTGTTTTGATAATTTTCCTGAACTTAGCATATCATTAACTAAATCAAAACTAACTTTACCCGGAGGTGCGTAATATCTATGGTCTGGGCCATATTTTGGTTTCTTACGTTGTCCTTTTTTTGGCCCACTTCCTGGCCCTCCTTTAAGGGATACTCTTAATGCTATTTCATCATTTGTTCCTAAAACCATTTTGTTCTTACTCTCATTGTTTTTATTTTATCATTGCTTAATACTAAAAAGTCTTTGTGCTCACCCAATTCTAGTCTCTTAATAAGGTCTGTTACTGCTTTAGCATTATCTGCGTGTTCGTTTATAGGTACTTCTATTACAGTAACCTTTTTTGGTAGGTATTTCTTTAATTGCATGAGAGTGATGTGGGTGATAACAAAGTATATTTGTCTTATATCTTTATAAATGTAATTATTTTTTTTCATTAAACATACAATTAGGAGTTAAATAAAACTTCTTTAAGTCCTTAGTATCCCAATTAAGCTCTCGACAAATCAATGGTTTAATATCGTGATGCTTACATAATAATGTATCATTATCTAACCAATCACAATCCCTATACATTAATAACTTATTATTTTCTTTAACTATCCTGTAATCCTTAATATTAATGATTATTGTGTCACGAACAATTCTTGCTCCTCTTAAACGATAATATTTTTGTATGTCTTTATTATTTGTTTTAAACTTATAAACACTTTTGTTTACATCGTCTAATACGAATAGTCTGCAACAATCAGCATTACATTTGTGATGATAGTCTTGACAAGTTTTCATTCTTCGTCCTCGTAGCATTCGTTTAAGCAATCTAAACAATCACTTCTTGGTACATTATGTTTTTCGCACATTATTATTTCACCATTGTATTATGAACATTGACTCATCAACACATTCCAAAGCATAACCTAAAGCGATAGGAATGTCAGGATGTCTACCTAATTCTATAACTTTATCTTCTTCCAAAGCCCAAGACGTTGCTTCCTCACTATACAAGTCTATCATTTCTTTCGTTGCTTCATCCCTATAAGGTAATAATACCATTTCATTCTCTAAATGAGTTCCTTGACGAATAATTAAGTTCCTCTTACTAACACTAATAACACGACTGAAGTCAGGATTCTTTTTATCCTTTTCGTCAACATTACCTGTATTATAAAGTTTTAGTGGAAGATTCAAATCCCTTAAACTACCAGCGAGTGCTCTTATACTATTAAACTCTAGTGCTATCTTATCAAATTTATAAACCGCGTGTAATTCTTTAATATAAGCTAATTGTTCAACAGTAGATAAGTCTTTACGTCGATAAATATTCAGTACTTGTTTCTTATCACCATTAAGACCAATAACCACTGCAACAAAATAATCTCCTCCACCACGTGAGTATTCAGTATCACCAAAACTAAAATCTACACCTACCACTACAGTATCGAATCCTCCACGATGTTTCTGAAAACCAATACTATCACGTTTACAAGAATCAATCCATGTCTTCTTAATAAGACTTATACCGTCATCAATAGGATTAAGTAAGTACTCAGCAGAAAACTTCATACTACCAATTTTTTGTTTAATCTTACTAAGCATTTCTTTAGTGAATCTTTTACTTAATATTTTTCCTTCATCATTATAAGCTGGTCTTTTCCTATGAAAATATGCTCCACTCTTAGCCATAACGTTTAATACGTCGGTCATTCTTATTGGTGTTCCCGTAACTGTTAAGTATGCTTGTTTCGCCGTTCCCATTGGCATAATCGCACCATAAAGAAAGTCTATTGTTTGTTTATCAGTAAGTGTTGAAGATTCTGTTGTAGGGTCGTCCAACCATATATCATCAACGTGCAATCCCCTCTTAGTCTTTAATGGCCTGAAATGATATATTGTTCCATTATTTAAATTAATCTTGCTTGTATTAAATCTGCTATTAGAATCTTTCTTACTTGTTCCTCCAGGTAATAATTTTGCTAGTGTATCATCAGCTAAGAAATAACTTACTAATCTATCTCTTACTTCACTAACTGCAGTACTGTCACTACTCATTAATAAGAACTCATTCATTCGGTGTGGTTTACCAAGTGCTTCTTCATAACGAGGATTAAAAGGTTGGCAAAGACCAAGATACATTCTCATGTGTATTCCGTCTTCAGTCTTACCATGTCCTCTACTAATTTCTTGAACGCACTCACCATGCGTCCAGTACTCATCCCACATCTCCCTATTATAATCTTCTTCAACAAAAGGAAGATTCATGTGAGGAGCTATGAACTCCTGCCGAAACGCTAAATAATTATCGTAAGTGCACTCGGCAGTTAATTCGTTCAAGCGCCATTGCTTAAACTGTTCTTCGTTCATAACTTAATATGTTCCTTCACTGCTTCTTTAACTTCTCTTAATTGTTTATTAATGTCTTCTATCATTTGTTCAGCATTCTTTTTTGCGTCTTCTAATTGTTGTTTCTGGTCCATTTCTTTAGCAGCACGCATTTTTGCCAAGAACTCTTCATCAACTTCTACTTCTCCTAATTGTGACAATTGTTGTTCTATTTGTTTATGTTGTCTTTGAAAATTATTTTTTTGTTCGTTCAAGTCCTTATATAATACTTTAATACCTTTTTCTTTTAGTACTTGCACGTTCTTATTACTTCCGAAGTCTGGACTGCTTTCTCCGTTTGGTGCTTTCATACTATCTATTGTTACTGTTGTTATTAATTCTTTTCTTCTTTCATCAAACGTTATTTTCCTTATTGGTTTTATTTCTTCTGTCATTTTTGTTGTCCTCCTCTACACCAAAAAGGTGTTTTGTCATAATACACTCTTAAGAATGTTTCTTCATTGACTATAAGGTCTGGTTGTCTTAACCTTGGTATTTCTTGTTTCATTGCTTTAATGAATACTTCCCTGCTTACTCCTGCTTCTTTTATTTCTTCGGCTACTCGCCATTCTTCTATAATGTCATCTTTTAGTTTTCCCATTACGTCATCACTCTCCCTCATCATAGTTTCTAGGTTTGTTTTCATGTATTATTACGCCTCCGATACTGTATTCTTGTTTTTTGTTGCAGGTCTTACATTTGAGTATTATTTTGCTCTTGCACATGTACGCTCGGTATACGCCTCTTGTATTACTGTGTATTCCTTTTTGTTCGTCACACTTACACATTATTTTGTGCGTGAATGGATTCATTATTGTTTTGTCCTCTCTTTTAGTGCTTCACTTATTACTGGTATGCTATCTTTCCATTTTGGGTTATTATTTAGTATATTGAATATTATGTCTATTGCTCCTTGGTTATCGTTTACGTTATAATTAAGATTGGTTTTTGGCATGTATGCTTGTAATTGTGCTATTACTTTGTCTCTTCTTTCCGGGTCTTTGTAGCCTTCTGTGCTGTTTAGTGTTATGAACTCGTTAGCTAATGCTAAATAGTTCTTATCTTTCATTAATTGTAATATGTAAGTTTGTGTCGGGTCTAGTTTTTTGTTTCCTAGTATTCCGTTTATTCTGGAGGCTAATTGTTTTGCTGGACTTTTGCTTTGTCCTCCTTTTCTTGGTATGTCTGTTTGTCCTTTTTTTATTGGTATTAAGTTTTTTGTTGCTCCTGGGTATGGTTCTTTTCCTTTTTTGTTAGTGTTTTTGTTTGTCATCTTGAATGTATATTTTCTATTATATATTTTGTATTATGTGTTTTTAAATATTATTAATATACAATATATATATTACAATATATATATTATATTATGCATATTAACTATTATATAAAGTTTTCCTATTACGATACAATAACAAAGTATCAACCAAACCCATAGTTTCATGCTTTTTAATAGTTCTTTCTTCATTCAAATACATCATTACTGCTTTATTCCCTGTACTTAATAATATTGTTTCTCCTTTATCCCATTCCGCAGTCATGAATCCTTTAAACGTTTGTAAATTATCGTTATTAACTATTACTACTTTGTTACTTAAGCATACTAGTTTTGTTTTGTTATAATACCTTACTGGTTTTTTTGTGTTCATGTGCCATCCTCCTCTTTGTTCTATTCCATTATTTTGGTGTCTTTTACTTTTTTTGTGTGTTCTCCAACATTTTATGTCCATATCACAGGTTTCGCAATGATAGTATCCTTTTATGTTTCTGAAGTGCCCGTCACTGGTCATTTCCAGTTTCCTCGTTCTATGTTCCAGTCTATTTTTCTTTGCCAATCATCCTTTAGTTGTCTTACAAACCCTACTAATTGGTCTTCATGATATCTATACAAATAATTATCTATCGCTTCCAATAAATACATCATCCTTTCTATTTCTTTTTGGCTGAAGTCCCATCTTATAGGGTCGTCTTTATTAACGGGATAAGGTATTTTTAATACTTTTTCGTGAACACATCTTGGACAAATATTTTCTTTAAAGGGGTTTCCTTCAAAACTATTCCCACACATTGTGCATCCCGCAGTCATTCTTGGTATTTCTTCACCGCACATACAAGGGGTTTCGTGGCATTCTTTGCAAAAATTCATTCTTCATCACTTCCTACCCTGTAAGTCCAGTACAGTCTTCCTTTCTCTGTTTCATAAAATACTGGTTTCATACTTGTTCCTCTCCATCTTAATCCGTCATCTACTAATGCTCTTAATTGTTCCATTGCTTTATATGCTTCATCATCGCCATACAACATTTTCCCGTGAAGATTAACTGCTTCAGCTCTGTGTTGTAATTTTGCTAAGAAGTCTTCTAGTGTTAATTCTTTATCACTCATTATAATACCTCCATATCCAATCACTTAATAATTCGTTAGTGAGAAGATACTGTTCTGTCTTTGTAGTTATTACTACTTCATCCCATAAAGCGTAATATATTATTCTTTCTTTACTATAACAAACATCAAAATCACACCTTAAGTGTTTTATTGGTTCTTGATTAACACATGTTTGACTACTTGGAAAACTCCATCCTTTATCTGTTGGTACTACTTTTGGTGCTGCCATTACTATCACCGCAAATATTATAAAAAGTAATAATGTTATTGCGTATAGTATTGTTTTTCTTTTCATTTTAATTCCTCCTTTTGTATTATTTTTATTCCGTTATTTTTTAAATAATTTATTCCATCCGGATTTGAATATTTTTTGTCATAATAAACTTTTTGTATTCCAGCGTATACTATTATTTTAGCGCATGTTAAACACGGTGATAATGATAATATTATTGCGTATAAGTCTTTGCGCGAATTAATATTTAATAAAGCAGCGATTTCAGCATGAACGGTTTGTTTACAACGTTTACTCATATCACAATTAGTATTAGTACAAGGTGTTTTATTTGGAATAGTATTATAGCCTGTTCCTATAATACTATTGTTTTTTCGTATGAGTATAGCGCCTACTTTACCGCGTTTGCAATCACTATTTTGTGCTATATCATTACATTGTTCAAATAATTGTTTTATTGTCATTTTATCATTACCTCTAATGGTATTATTTTATTTGGTTCTCCAATATATAATATGTTATCACCGTACGGTGCTTCTTTGTATATTACTTTAACTTGTTTGTTCATCCACATTGTATAATCACGGCATTCCCAACAAGTGTAATCTATCCCTTGTATCCACACAGTCAAAACTTTTTGACCTTTTTTAGTTACTCGTGGTCTTATTTTATCTAATATTCCTATTCTAGATTTTATCATTGTGTTCCTCTATGAAATCTTTAAATTTTTTTTTGATTGCTTTTTTGCACCCGTTTCTGTTATCACAGTATACGACATCAACTCCGTAGCGAGTCTCAATGGTCTTAAGGATTTTAAGTATAATAAATCCTCGCATCTTACTGTAATAGCTACCAGGGAAATCCTTATTTCTAATTTTCTCTTCAGTACCTTCGATATAAATTCCAAAATAGTCCATTTCCAAACCTCTAGAGATTTCGCGTTTAAATCTTTTGTGTCCTTTTCCGAGAGTACCAAATAAGTCCGCCATACTTTTTCTTTCGATAGCAATTCGTGTTTCCATACCTTTAATTGAATAGTCGCCTGTTTTGAGCGTTTTTGTTTCGATTTCATTTTTTTTATTCCTCCAATATGGTTTTTGTTCCCTTGTGTCTTGTAGTATTATCATTGTATCCAATCTCCAAGAGTATTAGGTATCATTAACTTCTTACCATTTTTACTTTTTATTTTTATTGCTATTTGTTTTAGTGTTCCTTCTGTAAAGATTTGTAATTCACTATACGTTTTTTCTAAGTCTATTTCATTCCATTTAATATTATATTTTTTGAATTCATCAATAGTACAATAACTCTTGGCTTTACCTATACCTATTCCTCTTATATTTGGTATAAGCAAGTGTATTCCTTTTCCATATTCTTCTGCTATTTGATACTGTATTTGTGTTTTATTTTTATAAGACGACGGTTTATCTACTTTCCATTCTATTCCTGCGAGTGTTATATCATTTTCTAGTTCTGTTTTTATCCATGAATATAATTGTTTACTATTAAATAATACTTCGTGGTCTTTAATAATAATAGGTTCAATGTATTTCTTGAATATTACCATGCTTAAATGACTAGCATTATTTTTAATTAATGGTAAACCTTTTATTACTACTTTGTTCTCATTATTTAAATACAAATATGATTTCTTTTTTTCTCCAGGAAAAAACATGAACTTAATTCTGTCATCGATACCAAGGTCATAAGTACTTTGTGGGAAAGGTGTATCCTCATTTATTTTTTTAATAATTTTATCTTTAACTTTCATTAATCGTTTTTCGTCATTGAAATCATCTGCTAAATATATACTGTCAGTATCACTATAAATAATTCTGTAACCCATTTTATCAAATTCATTTCTTGCGTACTTTAATGTTTCTCTAACGAATAATGTGCAATCCTTAGCTGTATTAAGATTGAATACGTTTTTAAAAGTTGGATTACCACAAATACCGTATAATGTATTTAAAATTATTTTTAGTGCTACTTCTCTTGGGTCCTTGTTCTTTTTATATTTTAATCGTGTATGATATAATTTTTTAATAGTTTCACTTATTGGATTTAGTTTTTTTGTACAATAAGCACCGTTTAATTTATATATATCGGTACCAGTAAATTTTTCTTCTGGTGTACAACAAGTACAATCGTACCCGAATAAATTCATCATCATATAAGCGTGAGGATACGCGCTATTGAAATCAAGACAATATATTTTGCCTCTTTCTAGTTTACTGCTTGGTTTACTAACATATCCTCCTGGGAAAGTTAGACTAGTCTGTTTATTAGCTTCTGTTTCTGCGTCACTTGGCCATTCTTCTTTAATACCAGATAAATGGCATACTGCTTTATACGCATAAGTTCCAGGGCTTGTCATTAACCATGCCCAGTTATCATTATCTTTTTTACTAATATGGTCTTTATAAAAATAGAAATATTTATACAAGTATTCAAATAAGGATTTTGTTGTTTTAATATCTTGTTTACCATACTTAATTATTAACGCTTTTTCTTCTTGTGTGAAACTATCTTGTTGTAGTATTGTATAATCGAATCCTTCTTGTTTAAGTTCTTCTAATCCTAATACTTTACAAACATTTGCTAAAGACTTTGATTTAAACCCTTTATATCTTATCAAGGATTCTCTTTTTCTAATAAGCTTTAATAAATCAAGTGACCTATTATATCTTAGTTTTAAACCAAGAATACGTTCTAGTATAGGTATATCGAATTGGTCACCATTAAATGTTACAAATGCGTGGTGGTCAATTAATATTTCTTTAATTTGTTGTATATCTTCTTCGAATAAGTTATAGTATTCTTTGGTCTTGTAAGAATACGCATGAAACGATTTCATATTACATTTACTTGTATCTAATCCGTCTGTTTCAATATCAAATACTAGTACGTTTTTAGGTATCATTTTTTATAATAATGTAGACTCCCTATTTTATAATTTATTTCTACATTTTGATGTTGTTGCATAAAATAATCTATTATAAAACCTATATCTTCTTTGAACGAAGTTTTGTAATTACAACTTCGCTGGTATACATTAACAATAGTTAGTTCTGGTGATGGTAGTATGTGTATCATACTAATACATTCATCACTAACTAAAATAATTTGTCTATTGCCAAGTAGCCCGATTTCGTATCTATAAAATAAATGGTTAAGTTCAGCTCTTAACCTATCATAATATAGAACATCGTGTGTATTAGTAAACAAGTCACCTAATGGTTTATCTTGATTAGTAAATGTAAAACTAACATTTTTTTTCTCGAAATAATCATCACTTACATGCGGTATTTCAATCTCTATCTTGTTCATCGTATTCACACCCCATTTCAAGTCTTGTATTATTATATATTGAACCATGGTCATCAGTCATGTATTTAGCATGTGTCTTATCTGGCTTATATAATCTTGTGTTCCTTTCAGGTTTACTAATTATAAAATGGCACTTTGGCCCACATTTCAACGTTAGTACTTTTGATAACTCAGGAATTTCTTTTATTACCAACTCGTATATTTGTTTAGCAATAACATTATCTAATTCGGGTTGTATCATTGTACATTTTCTTTGGTTAATAAATGCTAGTACTTCTTTTATATTCATGGTAAAGTATGCAAAGTATCTATGATTACGATTTAATATGTATCGTGCATCCATTAAACTTATTTTTTTACTATCAACCATATCTTGATATAATTGTTTAGTGTCCTCTGTTATTTTTCTATATCTATCATTAAATTCTGAGTTTTCTATACTGCTTGGTATAAATACACTATCATGAGTTAAGAATCGGTCTCCACTGCATTGGTAATGAATACCTTTAAAAGTTCGGTGTCTTAACATATGTGTTGACTCAATATGAGTTAAACCTTCAATTTTAAAAGTAAAATTAAAGGCTTCCATTGAATTAGGTAACACTTTAAAACTAAATAAATCATTAATAATTTCTTCATTATATAATGTTTCTTGGTTAGCATCATCTTTCCATGTACTCATAATCATTTCGCAACACGTATCTCTAAAATCTTTTGGTGGAGATTGTAACATTGTAACTTTAATATTATTTTTACTATTATAATACTTAGTTGTTGGTTTTTCATTAAATCTTATTGCTTCTGGGAAATCTTTCATGGTTTCAACTCCGGGTATCCTAGTTTTTTTCGTTCTTTAACTTCTTCTATATTATATCTGTACGTAACTTTTTTTGGTTCAGTTCTTTTAGCATAACAATCTCTCCATATCATATCTTTTAAGACTTCTAATCCTGCTTCCAAATTATGAACATGTAATGTTCCATCATTATCTGTTATAAACACGCTAGGTGTTAAAGGTTGTGCTTCTTCTTTATTGCCTTTTGTTTTAAAAGTTGCATTTATTTTTATTACCATTTTTTTCTACCTCGTTTAATATTATTTTTACTATTTCTTTCGTTGTATACTTACCACTATCTAGTATTATTTTGTTTAAAATAGATTTGTCATAGTATTTTTTGTATAGCCTTAAGTTTTCTCTAATACCTTTATAAATAAGTGGTTCATTAGTATCAATACATCTATTGTATATTATATTTTCATCAGCAAATAAATAAACACATAAGTGATTAACATGTAATAAACTTGTTTCAAGCATATCATAATCTTCTGGTTTATTATCTTTATTAAATAATTCGCTATATGCTTTATACCCAATTGGGCCTCTATCTATAATAAGAGGCGCGTAATTAGTTTGTTTATTAATTTCTTTTATTACTGACGTCTTACCGGTTCTATCCATTCCATCAATTATTAATAGTATTGGTTTCATCTTTTGCACACTCTCAAAGTTTTTTCTAGTATTTTAATATATTTTTTAGCCTGTTTTATTACATCTGGCATATAAAATGTACTACCTAGTTTTACTTCTTGTTCTGCGTATTGTAATACACTATAACAATCTGCGAGTTTTACAATTAATCCTTCAATTGTTCTTTTGTAATTAAAGTCTTTAATAAGAGACAAATGCTCAGGATATTTTTCTTTAACAATATTTAATTCTATTTTATCCATTAATAATTCTAGTTCGTGATGATTGTTTTTAATATTTCGCGGAATATCACTAATCCATATTTCTGCAATATCATGAACAATAGCTGTTAGTAATGCTTTACCTAAATCAAAACGGTATTCTTTGTATAATTCGGTAACAATAAGAGCGACAAAGTAGCTATGTTCTGCTACGCTCTCGTCTTTTATTCTTGGTAAATTGTTATATCTAATTATATTTTTTAGACTATACATTTCATCAAGTATTGCTTTGTTCATTCTATGTTACCTATATATTCTTTTCGGTAATACGGTTCATTTTGTATTCTAGATAAGTGTTCTCTTAATTCATCTTTAGTTGTTGCTACTGCTGCACCACTTCTACTAAGCATTAAATTAAAATTACCTTTTAGCCCTAGACACAAATAAATAATAGGTTTATTTAATACATAAGACGCCCCTGCTTCAAATATAGTACCCATGTCTTTGCCGGCTGTGTTGACAACAACAAATCTTGAATTTTTTATTGCATCAATATTACCACTAAATACTTTTTCTTGTTGCTCTATCGTAGCGCCTGGAGCACAAACAATTTCATCCTTTGGACTAAAATATGTTAGACCTAACTCATTAGCTATATCTAAAATTGTTTGTCTGCCTGCTTCTTGGTCTGGACTAAACCAACCACTTGCTAAATAAAAATCGTATTTCATTTTAGTAATTATCCTCCTGTCTTTTAATATTGATTTTGTTTTTATTAATAAATCTATCATAAACTTCTTGTGGTCCCATACCACTTGCTAGTGATAGATTAATAATAAAATGCCATATATCAATAATCTCTTCTTTGAATTTTTCTGTGTGTAATTCTTGATTTTTTTTCCAACTCTTCCATGGTGTTTCTCGTAATGCTTCCATTAATTCATCAACAGTGCATAGTATCATTTCATTAATAAATGCTTGACTATTTACATCATTTCCCAGTTTTTCTTGAAGATTTGTTTGTTTCAAGAACATATCATGTAAAAAAGAAGATGGCATTTAAGCCATCTCCTTTACAGAATATTGTGTGTTGAATGCTTCTCCAACTTTCATTATTCTTATTTTTACTGTATCTATTGTTGGGTCTTTGCTCTCTAAGACTTTTCTTAAGCCTTTTTTAAGCCTATTGCTAGTAGTTGTAATTATTTTGTCACATTCTTCGCCGTCTTCCATGATTACTACTGCTTTGAATTCAATTTCATCTGTTTCTACACCTTGGAATGTTTTCGTAACAGCTTCTAGCACCCATTCTTTAATAACGAGTTCTTTTGGTTCATCCGATAATAATTTTACGAATTTACCATCGCTTACTGCGTCGTCCCAACTAATTTCTGTTTTTTCTTCTGTCATATTAAACACCTCCTGACTGAATCTCTTCTGGATTCCTGTCGCTGTCTAATGACTGTGATTCATTGATGTATGCAATAAGTTCATCAGGTGTCATTTCCTGTAACTCTTTTGTTTTTACTTTGTAGTAATAACTATAGCATTTTTGGCATAACCTAGTAGATTTAACAGTGTATGCACAATACACTTTACAACTCATACAAATATACTTTTTCTGTTTCGTCTTTCTCATAATAACATAAACCTCCCAGGTTTAGCTTCGTATAAATCGCCATCGGCTTTCATATTATTTATTAAGACTTCTGGAATACCCATATCAGTTAATGTAACTAAGTCAATTAAATGCTCATTTGACTCATTAAATATTTTAATTATATCTTCTTTTGTGAACCTAGTCATTTCACCTAGTTTTTCGGGCTTATCATCAGTTTTGTAAACGGAGGCCGAATCTGACTTACGTTTTGCGAACAGTATATATACCTTTTGGAATAGGTTTTTGGAATAGGTTATAACAAATTGGAATTGTGGAGGTAGATGGTCTGTATTACCCGTTTCTAAAGCTTTAATGATTATTTTTTTAGGTGAACCTAGTATTTTTCTCCGACTATTATTTTCGTTTTCACCTAATTTTTGCCATAATTTTCTAGCAATTTCAAAGTCATAAATCTGAGAATTTTCATCATTTTCTTCAGAAAATAGTCGTGGTTTTGGAATAGGTTGGCCATCAATTATAGTGTTTTCAGAGGTTAATTTCTCAATAAAATCATCTTTATTAGGCAATTCTAAACTCCCAAATCGTTTTGCTGTATTAATCATAAATGTAGTTGTTTTACCTATTTCACGTGTTCCATCAACAATAATTGCACCAACTTCTTCTAATTGTTTTAATATAGTATAGCATTTCTTTTGACTATAACCTGTCTTAACTTGAATATGAGACGCAGTAAAATTAAGTGACCATGCACTATCTCTAATAATATTTAGTATTTCCATTTGCTGATTAGTTAATCCTACAAATGAACTTTCTAGTATTTCCATACTGTAATATCTTGCTATTTCGTAATCATCAAATTCAGCTATTAAGAGCTGTTTACCTGTATCCGTGGTAATAATTTCTCTTTGGTACTGATGTAATAAAGCACTACAACAAATAAGTGTTTTAAGCTTATTATAGTCTCTTCTTACACGTGTATCTTCAATTGGTAAATTTAATATATGTCTATCAAGGAACGGAATAATAACTTCATAAGATTTTAATTCTTTTATTGCGTCTTGTAATATACGTTGTTCAATAAAATCATCAACTATTAAACCTTTTGCTACTTTATCCGCAAAATCTAGTACTTTAGCATTTTGTGAAGTAGTTATATCCATACTTATAAGCCATGACCTATTACTCATTTGTTCATCAATTTCATCTTCAGCTGTACCTGTAATAAAAGCAGGTTGTCCAATATTCTTTTTAACTGTTAATTTATTAGTTTCAACACCGTCATCATCTTTTTCTTTTTCAACACTTGCTAATTTAAGTGTTCCTTCGCTTATCCATAATCGTAATTGATTACTTGATGAGTCTAAACTTTGTAATTCTTCAATAAACAAGATTTTACCGGTCATATCAACATCTTGGAAATAATTAAGTACACTAGCTGTCATTCTACTATATACTTGGCTATCTTCACCAAATAATTTAAGTATTTGTTTAGTTACCCATGATTTACCACTACTACTACTGCTACTTAGTATAATACTCTGAGGCGAGCATGACCCAATACCTTTATTTTTGCCTTTTACATCAAATTTTGAGCTTAATAATAATAAAAATAATAATACTCTAGTTTTTTCTTCTCCAGCTACTGTTATTCCAATATATTTATTTATTCGTTCTAGCAACTTAGAGTTTTCTAGTACTTTAATAGCGTCTTTTTTTAGTATTTTTGTATATTCACAAGTACCATCACACCATCCCATTTCTTCCATTATTTTATGATTAAAGAAATTAGAAGGCTGGTTTTGTAACCATGTATACCAATTTGTTGCTTCGCTAAGCGTAAATGAATCACCTGTTTGTTTACAATTATTAGTATAATCTTTTAATATTTCTAACGGTTTAGGTGTATCATCTAGTATTAATGCCGATGAAATCATTTGTGCGCCCATGCTTCTTTGCCCTTCACTAGTTCCATCTAGTAATGTTTGAATACACGCTAAACCCATAAAACCTCCATCTAATTTAATATCATCATATTTTTGTTGTTTATTCTCTATTGCTTTATTAATAAAAGATTCAATATAATTAAATAATAGTTCAGTATTAATATCAAATGTTTCTAGTTCGCTAGGATAATTTACGTGTTCAAGGTTTGTTACTCTAGGTTTTCGCGATTTTAAGTCATCTTTAGTAATAAATGTTTTGTAATGTGTTTCTGTATCCATTGCTTCTTTATTATATACTTGATGTCTACCTCCACATGAACGTATTAAGTGAGTTCCGTCATATAATTCATTAAATGAAATAGGCGCAGTATCTATAATAAATCCTGCGCCTTTACCTGCGGTACTTGCGCTTAATCCTGCATAAGATATTATATCATATAATAACCATAATCGTATATGCTTCCATGTAAAGCCGTAACGTAGCGCAGTATTGAATGTTTCAGTTTGTTCTTTAGTTAATACTAATTTATTAAAATATATGCTTATATGGACTCCTTTACCTCCTGTAGCGTACATATAGTACGGAATTTCAAGTTCTTCTAGGGCACCTAGTATTATAAGAGCTATTTTTTTATTCTGACCCCATGCTCTTGCATCTAATTCAAATATAACTTCGTTACTTAATACAGTTCTATGGTCACAAGGAGTATTTTTTTCGTTTAATGGAACTTTATAATGTGGTACCCATTTAGTTTCTTGTAATCTGTTCCTGCATATTTTAAATGGCGAAGGGCTTATTTTTTCTATATTTGTTAAGTGTTCAAATTGTTTATTCAAAACTGCACCTCTGTGTATTTAATAAATGGGCAAGACTTAAAGAATTGATAAACGAGGTGCGTATATGAAAACATAAGTCTTGCCCGAGAATCTGATATTTTTGTTTTTATACACACCATACTATTTTTATAATTATGCTCTTTTAATATTTTATTATTTTATAAAATATATTATGTAATATATATATTATAATATTTATTTTCAATATTGAAATAAAGTAATTGGACTATATTTTAGTATATTATATTAATAGTTTTACGTGAAAAAGTATCATTTTTACGTAAAAATGGCTTAAAATAGGCTAAAAAAGGCTTAAAAATAGAAAGTTTTATAAAGGTATATACCAATCTTATATTATGAAAAACAACGCAGAGGTGCAAAAAATGACATGGAAAACATACAAAACAAAAAAAGACAACAAAATCAATGACAACTACACAATACCAGCAGGAAGCATTATAGAAATAGACTGGGACGGAAGTGACGGAGCATGGTTCAAAGACTCAGAAGGAAACGTTGGTTGTCCTTGGATAGACACAGACGTAGAAGAAGTAACAGAAGAAATCAAAATAAGAACTGAAACATTCAATCAATTCGTAAAAAGAATAATGGCAGATGATGAAGCATTGTGGATGGTATTAGAAGATTATTTCACTAGTCATCCTGAATACAATGAAAAAACAAAAAGAATAGAGGAGGTGTTATAAATGAATAAATACATAACTTTGGAAGAATTACACAACGAAAATCCAGGCGCAATCATTGCCTGGGCAGTAAACGAGGTGACACAATGAATAATCCATCATTATTTAAAAAAAGAAGTGGATGTTACACCTGCGAAGATTGTGGAAAACTAACAAGAGACACAGGAGCAGGGGAATGTGAAGAAAGACCTATCTGTAAGAAATGTTATTATGAATGCCTTGCGGAAATAGATTTTGAAGAATATGGACACTTATTAAACGAGGTAAGAAAATGAAAACGGATACATTAATCGCAATCATAAAAACAGCAAAAGAATTAGGACTAACAACTCCTAAAGACGAAGACAGAACGTTAAGAAAAAACTCATACCTAAAAGCAATCGAAAGATTACTCAAAAACTTAGGTATCGAGTACGACGTATTAACACTTGAGGAAGCTTATTACCAAGCTTTCTCGGAGGTGACACAATGAGAAGTAAATACGAAATAGAAGAAATGTTGGAAGCAGTAATTGAAGGATTAAAAATCGAAAGAGCAAAACTCGAAGAAGACTACGAAGATTATAATCCTTATAGGATTTCTGCTTTAAGAACTAGAAGAGCAATGTTAGAATGGGTGTTGGGGTTAAGAGAATGAAATCTATTAAGGAATTAAACGAACAATACCAGTTGACTCAAAAACCGATAAGATTCAACCGACAAATGTTTCATATTGGTTACAGAGGAGTGTGGGAATAATGACAACCTTTGAAGGAGAACACGATTTCGACAACTTAATGAGTTACAAGTGTTCAATATGTAAAGAAACACATGTTGGATACGGGAACAACGCAAGACCAGTAAATAAAGGAACATGCTGTGACGAGTGTAATAAATTAATTGTTATTCCAGCAAGAATAAGGGAATTACAATGAGTATTCAATACTGTCACTATTGTGACCAACACATAGATACAGACTTCAACGCAGAACATTTTGATTGCGAAACTGACAAAGGATACGAGTGCATAAACGAAGAACAAGATAATGAGGTGCAAGAATGATACAAGACAAAACAATGAACATACTAGCAAAAGAAAGAACAAAACTATTAGTAATGATAGACCAAGAACAAGACGAAACAAAAAGAATGCAGTTAGAAGAACAATTGCAAGCATTAACTGAGAGTATAGAACGAAGAAAACAAGAATTATTAGGAACTAAAAATACGACTGACTTTGTGGAAACAAAAGTTGAAGAAGAATTAGATAAAGTTAGACCAAGAACAAAGAAATTAGTTAAAGCTGAACATCGAGCTGCTATTATTAGTTATCGGCAAGCTGTTGAACAAGTTCAAAAGTACAAAGTTATTCGTAAAAAATTACTTGAAGAACTTAGGAGTTTTTAAAATGGAATTTAAAGTTAATTGTAAAGACCTTGGTAAAGAAGATAAAGAATTGGTAATGAAAGGAATAAAGTCGTATATGGAATTATATGATATTGATACTCAAATACACCTTGTTAAAGAAGAGCAAAAGTCCGAGAAATCGGATACTTTGTTTTTTCTTGAAGCTTTAGAATTAATTTCTAAAGAAGTAATGAGTATTAGGGAAGAATTGAGGCATCATACAGCGATAGGAAACCCACAACACGTGGAGGTAATTTAGAATGAAAAAGTTAGAGAATTACAGACCAAGTATAGAAAGCTATGTACAGAACAGATAGAACTCGATTAAATATACCATATAAGCCCGTTAAGGGCTCTTTTTCTTTTACATTATAGCTCATATACCTAAACAAAATAATGTGTTAGAATCAATCTATGGGCTTTATACCTAAGCGTTCATTAATCATATCCTGTAAGTCACTACCTTCATAAGGTTTAACAGCATAAAAATAAGTATCCAAATCCCTATCATAATAACATTCGACCTCAACAGTAGGGTTATGCAAGTAATCCATAAATTGTTCCTTCAAAGCCATACCCCACTTTAATTTCATCGCATGAAACTTATTACTCTTATCCACTGCATCAACAAATTCGTCTAAACTAACTGGTTGCACTTCATCACCGTCCATTAATATATTCATTCCTTCATCACTCATCTTACCCTCCTAGCCTTTAAAGCTCCGTGTCTGTCATCAGTAACATAAACCAGTTTAGGCTCAATATGATTTTTAGTTGGTCGAAAATACTTTCTTGCTCTCTTAAGTTGTTCTTGTGCGTGACTAAAACCGTCACTACCACTTTTAACTTCATAAATCCTAATATCTCGTAAATAACCTTCGCGGTCTACCTTAAAGGCTAGTATGTCAACTTCACCAAGTACTCTTTCTTTATTAGTATCATAATAATTAATATTAGTATAAGTCTTATACCCATAACCACGCAAACGTTTTTCTAGACTGTCCTGAATTTTTTGGTGGCGTTCTTCACTACCGAAACGATTATTCTTCAAACTTCAACACCTTATGTAGAGCAACTATTAGTTCTAATACTCCGTGTTCGAAGTGTCTAATAATTTTCTCTTCTTCTTCATCACCAACAGGAATGCCTACGTGGTCACACAATGCGTGCATTGATTCGTGTACAATAGCTAAGTTTTTTCTGTGAGGGTGTAAGTTACGATTAATATATAGTATTTGATTATCCTTATCACACATACCGTCATAATCGTTCTCAGTACCGTCTTCACCGTACAACTCCTGCATTTTTTTGTTAGTGACGTACTTTATATCCCACGTAGTTCCGAACAAAGGTATTTTCATATACTCACTCTTATCATTCTTTTATCACCGTGTAACTTAATCTTAGGTGTTCCTTGCTTAGCCGGTACCATTCCTTTTGCTTGTGCGTAACCTTCATAATTCAAGTAATGTCCTGTAAGTATAAAATATCTCATTTGTTTATCTACGCTGTTACTACGATTATTAATACTCATGTATTCTTGAGTATGAACTTGTGCATCGTGAACGTGACCATTAGCATAAATGTCAACATTAATAAAACGAGCAAAGTCTAAAGTCTTCTTAATCTTAGTATAAGGTAATAAAGCTCCACTACTACCGTGAGTTACGTACATGTGATAATTTTGTTTACCAACATTAATCTTAAAGAATCCTCCGTTCTTAAAATAAGGAACGTCTAATCTATCAGCCATTATTCTAGTAATATCAACACCAGACATATTATAAATTCTATCTTCGTGATTTCCATTAGTAATTCCTAATATTCTTTTTTCTTCAGCGAAAGGTTGAAGTATGGCTAACATTTCTTCTAATTGTTTACCAGCAGTTTCTTTCTGTTCGTAAACGCCAGAACCTACACTTGTTCTTGTGCTTGCTTCTAATAAGTCACCATTTAATATTAAATAAACATGTTTATTATCAAAAGCCCATTCCATGTTGTCCATGAATAAAGGAACGTTACATTCTGGACTTCCCCAGTGAACATCGCTCAAAGGTAATATTATCGGTCTGTCTCCGGGTAGTTTTGCGTGAACAAAATTTACTTCTCTAGCGGTTCTTTTATCAAGTTCTTCTTCCATTAATTCAATAAGTGTAGGTTGTTTCTTAGCCATGGTCATCCTCCAATAGAGCATTTTATAGTTATAACTAATAACAAGACCATTATTAACCACTTAATTATTTTTATGGTGATGGTATAGCTCTTCTTATTCCTAAGACGGTCAATATTGCAGCGATAGATTGAGCATATATTGATACTTCTGGATTCAATACTGCTGCTTGTTCTAAAACGCCTACGATTGCCCATGCGACAACACCCCAAAAGGTTAGACTTTGGTAAAATGCTTTATTCATAAGAATTTTATTGTTTTAAGTCTTTATAAAATTAATTATTATATAGAATATAAAAAAAAAAGAAAAAATGAGAGTGTTTACTCTCTTACGTATACTTCTTCTAAGTCTAGCTCGTCAAACTTGCCTTCCTCAAAAGAAACCTTGTATAATGCTCCATATTTAGTTTCGTCATCATCTAATTCGAATCTTACTCTTACTAATACTTCTGCATCTCCATCTTCAAAATCAATATCATCAATTAAAACGTCTTCGTCATCATCATATAATTTGAATCTTTCAACGTCGTCTTCGTCAATCTCGACTTCTCCAACTACTTCTTTATCTAATTCGTCAATACCTTCTTTCTTAACGATTTCTAAAGCTTGCGCTTTAACATCATTAACAAAAACAATTCTGTCAACAACAAATTCAAGTTCGTCATCGTCTAAATCATCTAACAAGTATTCAACATTTCCATCATTGTCATAAATGTGTTCTAATACTAAGTCTAAGTTCTTGTTATCAACTTTAATTTCTTTGATAACTTCAATAGGTACTTCTACAGGTACTTCAACTTGTTCGAATACAGTTATGTTTTTTTCTATTACTGTCTCTACAGGGTCAACTGATACTGCTCCAGCTAAGAATGATAATCCTAGTGCTGCTGCGCTACCAATAGCGAGTCCTGCTTTCAATACTTTCTTTTCCATTTTATTTTCCTCCACTTCCTAATAGGGAAGCATTTGAATATTATTTTATTATTTCTTTATCATTTATAAATTTAATTATTATCTAGTTTTGTCTTAATAAATGCGTTATTAAATAACCAGCGAATGCCATTGTCATTGTTAACGCAGTTGTTGCTATCCATTTAATGTTCTTAACTTTTCCGTTTGTTTCCATTACGTGTTTAGTTAATTCTTTAATATCATTAGTTTCGTCGTGTATATGTAAGTCTAAAGCATTTTTTACTTCATTAATATCATTTTTTATTTCGTAAAGTATTTCCTTCATTGTATAATTCACTGTAGTTTCTTTAGTCATTGGTTTCACCATCCATTTCTTTTCCGATAAGTTTTCCAACGTATCGTCCTTTAATCACTGTATCATCAAACCAGCCGTCATAATATCGGTTGTTATCACCTTTAATATGGTACTTGCCATTTTTTATTTCTCTGATTCTGTGAACGAAATAACCACTGTATTGTGGGTGTTTGTATTGAACTATGTCTTGTTCGCTTAATGGTACGGTCTTTGCTACGTCATCGTAACGCTCAAATATTAGTATTGTGTGGTCGTCAATATCTGGTTCCATACTATTAGTGTCACCAGCGAGTTGTATGACGTATAATCTTTTATCTGCTGCTAACATGTTCTTACTGATTTGTAATAGTTTTCTTCTGCTAAAACTACTGTGTGGGCTTTTCTTATCTATTTCTTTTGTTCCTGTACTTATTCTTTCGTCATCAATATCAATTATTGTTTCTTCCTGATTACTTAGTGCTCTTAATATATCATTTTCTTTTATTAAGTCATCTATAATTTTTTTTGCTTCTTTCAAATCAGTAATACATAAATCTTTTTGTTCTTCTAATACACTTATGTCATTATACAAGTTTTGTATTAGTGTGTCATCCCATAAAAGTTTTAAGTATTGCCAATTCATTCTCTCGATACTACCTCAATCCATAATACGCTGCTACTAGCGCTTCCTCCAGTAAAGCTGCTTGTGTAAGTTATTGTTAAATTATTACTGGCGCTAGTGTCAAAACTTGATATTTCTCCTGCGCTAGTAAAACCGGTCCCTGAACTGTTCCATAATCTGTAAGCTATGGTTTGTGAACCATCACTTGCTTGTGTCTTAAAAAATTCTACTTCATAATACCTATCAGCAATAGTTGAGCTCCCACCACTAGCCAATGTTATACTTGTTCCTCCGAACACCATTTGCGAAGACCTAGTTCCTCCTCCGCTAGTAACGTAATCCATAGCTAATTTAACTCGTAAACTTCTTTGGTCCCACATTGCTGGAGTTATACTTACTGTTTTATAAGTTCCACTACTAACGTTTCCGACACTACCAGATGTTAAGTCTTGATATTTTAGGTATCCTTGTGCTGCTTGTATTGCTTCTATACTATCTATTTCTGTTTCTACGTCAGTAAAGTTTTGATTAAGGTCAGCATAATCTAAACCTTCTGCCGTCCACGTTTTTGTTACTGTAAATGCCATTATTGTTCACTCTCCAATTTGTCTTTAAACAATTTTAGTCCTGTCATTAATTCTTTACTGCTTACTTGTGTTAAGTCTAAATTCTTTTTTCTTTTATGATAGTCTATACTTAATTGTAGTATTCTTCCGAATTTCATGTTAGGTCTTATATTGTGTATTTCATTTATTAAGGTAATTATTTCGTTAAATATTGTTTCGCTACTCATACTTCTACCACCTCAATACTTATTGTTGTATCTAAATATAATACTATATCGCTTGTTTTTCCTATTGGATTAACTACGTTTCTTGTATATTGCGTTCCGCCACTTACTGCTGTATCATTTATTCCTGCTTCTTGTATTGTATTTCCGTTAGCGTCTCCTGCTCCTATTTCTACACTTATAGTCACTGCTGCTGGTGCACTACTATCAAATTCTTGTATAGGAGTCCTGAATACTTCTGTTCCTAATGCAGTATCACTACTGGTTGCTGTTGTATTGTCTGTTCCTATATTACCGTAAAGCATATAGGTTTCCATGTCCGTTTTTGTGTCACTGATTATTTGGTCGAATAATCCTTGTAATAATGTCATATTGTTGTCCTCGTTCCCATTCTTATTCCAAGTCTGGGATTATCAAAACTATACCAGCATAAACAATTTCCATAATCTGAATGATTAGTATAAAAATTATTTGCTATTATATCTTGTATTGTTGATTGGCTTATTGCTTTATCAAAAACCATTACTTCGTCTAGTTCTCCATTAAAATAATTACTTCCGTTTTCGTTTCTTCCTACAGTAAATAAATTACTTGTTGCCGTTATTGATAAAGTACTAGTTCCTGCGTTATCTAATACTCCGTTAATATATATGTTTTCAGTTACTCCGTCGCTTGTAAAAGCAACATGATACCAAGTATTAGTAGTAAGTGCACTACTGCTCACTGCATTTGTACTACCATCATATCTTGTGCCTATAAATGTTGCAGAATTAATTCCTAATATTAATTTACTATTTGCTCCAAATATGTTAGCAGCTATTATTCTCTGAGTTGTAGAATTAGTATTTACCCAAGCACAAATACTACCTGCGCCACTTAAATCTCCAAGATTTGATTGAGCAACAACATATCTACTTATTCCATTAAAAGAACCACAACTAAGTCTTTTACCACTAGACAAGAACTGACTACCATCTATTCCTGTACCATACCATGTTCCGTAATTACTATTATTACTACAATCGGCTTCAAAATTTTCTATATGTCCATTAACTACTGTTCCTAGTTGTCCTAATGTAGCATGGTTTAACCAAAAAGTATCTTGTGGACTCGCTTGTTCCCACGTAGTAACAGGAGTAAGATTAACTTTCATATTATGTTTAAGTCTTTTACTAAAAACAATATCTTCCTGATTACTAAAACGTCGCTCAATCTTTTTAATACGTTCTTGAACTTCTCTTTGCCACTCATTAAAAAACATTGTTTCACTGCCTAAAGTATAAATCGTGCTTCCTTGACCAGTTTTAGTTATTGATTGAACTACCATTAATAAATTCTGTCCCCTAACATTATCTATTACTCTAACGGTTTCTCCTAGTGCTACATCATAATTTATTCCGCCCCTAATTGCTTTAACACTTTTGAGTGGTTCACTACTCGCTTCAATAACTCCTGCCGCGTACTTTCTAGCTTCACTAGTTGTTGTTAACCAAGGAGCAGGTATTCTTTTATATATTTCTCCGTAAGTATTAATACTGTCATCGTCTTGGTCTTCAGCAATTACTGGACGACTATAAGAATAAGTAAATACAGGATTAGTTCTTGAACTAGTAAAAACTATTTCTTTATCGTCTGCATTAACAGTATACAAACTAGGGTCTATAACAGTTCCGCTAACAGTAGCTCTCATACTACCTTGTGGTTTTTTTGATAAAGAAAAAGTTGTTCCTGTTCCAGCAACTGTTTCTGTTAAGTTAAAACTTTCGAAACCACCAATAATAGCTACTCTATTAATTAAATTATTATTGTCTTCTTTCCAATTACTAAGATTAACATTATCACCATTAGTGAATACTGCTCCGTTATTAATTGTTTCTTTAGGGAATACGTCTACATTATCGTTAGAATCTATAGTCATGCTCCAATCTAAAACGTCAAGCATGTCTTTAATAATATCTATTGCGTAAGCGTTACCGATATATTTTGTTATTGTAACTCCTGAACTACTCGTTCCTGAATAAGTAAGATTAACAGTATAAGTATCTACTACGTCCTCAATAATTTCTTCAGGACTCATGTTTTCCCAAACCGTTTGAATTAATAAATTATTTAGTTCGTAACCATTACCTAAAATATTTATTGTCCAAGTAGTGCTTTTGTCTATGCTATTAACTCTTCCAGCAAAAACACTTGTTGTTCCGTCAGCTTTAGTAATGTCTACTACTGCTCCAGGAATAACGTCAGTAACTCCTTTAACAGCTATTTTTGCGCTGTCAATAATGTAATCGTCAGACTCATTTATTTCAATGGTGGAGTAAGTTAATTCTGTTGCTCCGATAAATACTCTCAAGTATTCACTCATATTGGTCCCACCAAACTTCCCCTCTTAAACGTTAAGGTTCCTGTTCTTATATTTCCACCAGTAGGTGTGTCTAATTCTATGCTTTCTATTGTTCCTGTAGCGCTTATTCCTTCACTACTAACGGTTATTGTGTATTCTGCGTCAAAGTCCGAAACAAAAAAGGTTTCCATTAAATAAGTTATTTGGTCGCTTAAAGTAATTACTGGACTTGTATGAGTACTATTATCTACTGCTACTCCATCATCGTATAATACGAATGGAAAACTGTAATCTTGAGCTTGTCCGGTAAACTTAAATATTAATCTATTAGCAGCACTTGCTCCAATAAAAGGTACGTCAATACTTGGTTGATATTTTTTGTTCTTAAAACTATTTGCTACCTTAAAATTGAATTGTAAATCGTCTTTATCATTTGTTATTATTACATCTACCATTTCTAAAACCTGCTTGTCATATTAACTCCGTCAGCTAATTCTTTTTTTATTACGTCCATCATTTCTTGTGGTGTTACTCCATAGAAATTGAATATTTTTCCTCCACCGCCAAGTCCTCCAGGATTTTGTGTTGCTATTATTGTATCGTTAGGATTTGTTTTTAGCACTCTTCCATCACTGGTTACTATCGCATCATTAACGTCTTCTCCGCCTAACCAGTCAGGTAAAGCGTTCTTTATTGCTCTTCCTATTGATGACGCTAATCCTTTTATACTATCCCAAACACTTTGTAGTTTATCCTTAACCCAATCAAAACCTTGCCTCATTAAGCTCCAAATATCTTCCGGTAGTGCTTTAATCCAATCTACTGCTTTTCCTAACCATCCAACAAAAGTATCTTTTAGTTCAATTATTTTGTCCCAGCCTTCTTGTAATTTTTCTATTACCCAATTCCATCCTTGCTTAATATAATTCCATATACTTTCTGCTAGTCCTGCTAACCATTCTATTGCTATATTTAATGCGTTAACTACCCAGTCCCATCCTTGTTTTATTGCTTCCCATATTTTTCCTGGTAATTCTTTAATCCAAGTAATTGCTTTATCCCACCATTCTTTAATCGTATTTATTAAGTTATTGAACCATTCTACTAATGAATCCCATAACCCTTTAAGTATCTCCCAAAGATTTAGTATGCCTTGCCAAGCACCTTTAAGAACTTCCCATACTCCTTTAAGTATTACTATAATACCGAATACAGCAAAATTAATAATTAGTTTTAATAAATCAGCAATAGGTTTCATAGCTAATAATATACCCGCAATACCAGTAATACCCGCAAGTATTCCACCAAGTTTTCCTAAAGACTTCTTACCAGTATTACCACCAGTAGTTCCTCCACCAGCTGTTGCAGGTCCACTATCTCCTCCTGCTTCACCTGACAATTGTCCCATGTCAAACTTTATTTTTGCTGTTAATACATCAGTTGCCATTATTATTCACCATTATTTTTTTTCTGCCTTACCAGTTCCTTGAAGTATTGCTTTATACATGTTATACTTTTCTGGTCTTTCATTTTTTAGTTCATCTACTTGTTTATCAGTCCATCCGAATTGTTGCGCAAAACCATAATAGTCAAACGCTTCAATAAGGTCTGCGGAATGTTTCTCCCACGGTTTTCCTCGTTGAATTAATAGTTCAACTATTCCAGTTTTGTTTTCTGCGATTAACTTACTCGCTTCAACGAGGACCTCAAAAAATCTATCTTACTCGCTACTCCGTCTTGATAAACTAATAATATTTTGTCCTTGTCTTCACTTGTTAAGTCATCTAGTTCTTCGATACTTAGTCCTGTGTATCGTGAGGCCATTTCGTCCAAGAAGTCTAAGTACTCGTTCATTCTTTCACCAGCTTCAGCTTCTTCTGAACTCTGTGCCTTCATTAACATTTTAAGACCTTTCTTTGTATCTCTACCTTTTGGTGGTAAACATTTTATTATTGTTTCCTTACCGTCTTTTTGTACTGTTACTTCTTTAACCATTTTTAACCCCACGATGCTGCTGCGATGTTATCTACGCTATAGCATTCTTTGAATGTTCCTTCTCCGCTTATTTCCACGAATATTATTCCTTCTACTTCCATTGCTTGGTCCCAACTACCCATACAATTTTGTAATCCTAGTACGAACTCTCTTCTTCCACTTCCTAGTGTTACTCCGTTATCGCATAAAATTTCGAAATCGAATGCTGTTGGCGTACCGTCTGGTGTTGTTCCTCCCATTAATAAATCATGGTAAGTTTTGTCACTGAATCCCAGTGTTGCACTGAATGAGAATTTTATGCTTGTTGCGTGTCCTTGTTGGTAGTCTACGCTTCCTGTTCCTGCTACTCTATTAATTACTTTATTAATACTTATTGTTGCGCTTTGAACTTCTGTTGCTGCTACTCCATTAACTTCTACGTTACATAGTGCTTGAGGGAATACTGGTAAAGTACTTATTACACTACTGCTAGCGCTTGCGCTATTTGTTAAACCTGCTCCTAACCAATTACTTGATATAGTTAAGTCCTTATTTAATCCTACGTTTACTTCTGCACTCTCACATAATAAACCATCAAGTTTAGAAACAATATCTGTACTTGCGTTTATTCCAGTCTCTCCAGTCATACTAACTGGTGCGTTATCAATAGTGAAAGTGTGTTTAGTATCACTTCCAGTTAATGCGTGACTTGCTTCTCCAAGAATGTAATCAAACAATCTTGCGTGTTGCAAACTTCCTGTCAATGATAGTTTACTACCAACGGTTCCGCTAGTAATTTTTTGTACTTCAATACTGCTTAATCCTTGTGTACTAACTATTTCTCTTTCGAACCCAGGAGTAACACTTGTTATGAGTAATCCACAGTCTTTGTCTGCTGTTACTGGTGTTCCCCACGTGGTTTCTTTTCCTATTAATAAATATCCTAATGTGCTTGGATTGCTCATTTTATTTGTTCCTCCATTGATTTCATGATACTACCTCGAACTTGTATGGTATTATGAAATCGATTGTTCTTTGTAATATTTTGTCGTGCAAATTACTGTTTTGTATTGCGCTTTCTGCACTTGGTTCTATGATTACAAATAGACCGTAATTTTTTGCTTGTGCTAGTAATCTTTCTCTTATACTGTTCATTAATGAATTTATTTCTTGTCTTGTTTTACTAGCTATTGTTATACTTAATAATAGTGATGTTCTAAAGTTTGCTCCTCCTATTGCGTTAGGTTGAGTACTACTGCTTATTACGTTGCAGCTTATTCTTGGGAAGTCACTTATTTGTATGTTTTGTTTATTAAAATCTGGATATATCCATGTAGTTCCGTACTTATAACTTATTACGACATTATTAGTTCCTGTAGGTGGTGCTGTAACAAAACTTATTGTTGTTCCCGCAGAATTAATAGTATAATCAACGCCGTATTTTTGTAGTGTTCCGTCAACTGTTATTGAAAGACTTTTTGATGCTGGTATTGTAAAATCTGTTTCTGCATCGTCTCCATTTTGAGTGCTTAATCCGCTACTCCCTCTACTTAATGGGTCTGTAATATTATGTCGTAAATCGTTTATTATCGCAAATTCTATTTCGTTCAGGTTGTATGCTGTCATATCTTCTCCTTACAAGTTTCAGTTACTTGTTAACTTTGACGGTTATCTCCGCACCATCAAGGCGGTCTTTTAAGATTTTGCTTAGTTGGTGTAAGCTTGGTCTTATGAATGGTTGTGCTGTTGTTCCTGGATGATTTACTTCTGTTCCGAAGATTCTTTTCCCGTCACTTAACACTTTCTTGTTTTTTACTCTTATCTTGTGTGGTTTAGTTCCGTATTCTACATGTGGAGCGTAATCCATCATATAAAATTCTATGTCTCCGTTTTCTTTAACTTCGAATCTTATACTGTTTTTTAGTCCTCCAGTATCGACTGGAGCACGCCTAACCATTAAGTTAGTCAGGTCATTACCTACTAACCAAAGTTGTTGTCTTAAGTCTTTGTTTAGTTGGTTCGCTTCTACTTTCATTTTAGTTTTATATCTTTATAAATGTAATTATTCATTCACTAAAAATACAGGTGCTACTTTATACATAGCAACTCCTCCAGGCCTTCTAGTAGTTACTTTATCACAACGATAAGTTTTACTATTAACGGTTATGGTATCATCCTTATTAAGCGTTTGAGTGGTCTTAACATAAATAATTCCGTCCGCTCCACCTACTAGACCAAAACGATTCCATAAATCATTATTACGTGGTACTTCAAAAAATATTGCTTCAATATTAGCCGAAGAACCATTAGTTAACGTTTCATCACCATAAATATCAGTAGTTTTAGTAACTGCCGTTCTACTAACTGTTTGTTTCCAGTCCTCGAAAGGAATATTATTAAAATCGTCTGGAGACTTAATTCCTGCATTAACCAATTTGTACGTACCTCGGTATTAATGGTCTTAAAGTTCTCATTCTCGTTTCAGTCTTTAACCATGCTTCTCTAATGTTAGTGTATGGTTCTCCTTTACTAGCATTAAATTCTGGGAATGAATAACTTGTTACGTCATCAAATGTTCCACCTATTTGGTGAACTAAAGCCATCATTGCTGTAATACTTGCTGTGAAATCCTTAATTAAACTTTTATACCTACTGTCAGGTCTTACTCCGTAATAATAACTCATTGTTACTTGTTGCGGATAACTATTACTAAAGTATTGCATTTCTGCGTCTTTACTTAATACGAGTTTTCCTTGAGTATCATATTGGTATACATTACTTGTTGTTATACTTGTTTCTGCAATTGTTAAACTTGATAAACTAAATAATGGATGTTTCTTAACGAACATTGTATCATTTCCGCTACCGTCTACTGTATCACTTACTAATGGTGAATAAAATATTTCGTAAACACTGTCAGTATCAGGATTAACGGTCCACGTACTTACTGTTATGCTTGTTTCGTCATTATCTGTTATTTGTCTTATTTGTCCGCTTCCTGTTCCACTACTAATATATACTGCGTAATCATTATTGAACTCGTCTACAGTCCAAGATTGACCGCTATCTGTTAGTGACGTATTTGTTGCACTTGTTGGATTACCTGTCATGTCACTTTCTGCGTCGAATAACCATATAGTTCCTGTGTACCTGTCTACTTCTGCTGTTGCTGCAGCAATGAAACTATTTACGTTAGCTTCACTAACTTGGTCTGTTCCTATTCCTGCTATTCTGTAAACATCAGCGCTAGTGCAATATCCCATTATTCGTCACTCAAATACACTACTAATTTTATGTCTTTAGCATTACCACCTTGCGCAACTACTACTTTAAATTCTGCTTCTGCCACAAAGATTTTTTCTGCTACATCAGTAAAAGCGCTTGCGTCAGCTACTTTATTAGCTAATGTTCTAGGAAACCATGTTACATCAGCAGTTCCTGCGTTAGTAACTGTTAATAAAGGTATGCTTACTCCTGCTTCAACTCCTGTTATTGTTAAGTCAGCTCCTGTATCTGCGTCTTGATAATCATAAACGATTTTTTCTATAAATCCGGTTGCTCCACCGTCGCTTGATGTCACTGTTAGTGAACCATCAGCTGCTGTAGTTCCTGATAATATTACGTTCTTCATTATTCGTACTTCCAGGCGTATTTACCTTGTTCGTCTTTATACCTTACTGGTTTTAATTCCTTTTTTTGTTTAGGTTCTTCTTTAGTAAGTTTAACCACTTGAGTATCAGGTTCGTCTTCTACAACTACTTTCTTAACTCCTTTAGGTAGTTTAGGTTTTTTCTTTACCATTGTTGCTCTCATTACCATTTTCTTTTTTTTCCTCCATTGGATTATATAATAAAAAAAATAAAAAAGTTAAGGATTATTAGTCCTTATGCGCTTGTTAAGTCAGGTTGAGTCGCTAGACCTATTACTTCAATTACTCTTGCATCATTATCTGTTCCTGCTGCGATAGTAACTGTTAATACTCCTGAACTAACAGCTGTAGTATTAGCTTCAGTTGTTATAACACTGCTGTTTGTAGTGTGTACCCAACTATTAACTGCTAGTAATCCACTTGGGTGAATACCGTAGTTAGCTAATGTTATTGCTATAGTGTTGGTTGCGTCAGCGTCGTCTTGAGTGTAAAAGAATACTCTTTTAACTCCTAATGCTGGGCTTCCTTCAATAGAACTTGTTGTTCCTCCGTATGCTGCCATTTTGTTTTATCTCCTTATTTTATTTTTATGGTTTGAACAATACTAAGCCACTACAAGCTGTACCAGTAGCACCTGTTAAGGTGATTTTATTGGTAGCTATTGTGTGAGTCTCAGCTGCTCCCGTTGCGTCTAAAGTAGGCCAAGCTAACAATACTGAGGAAGCATTTGTTATTTCCCAAATATCGTTTTGTGCTGCTTTAGCTCCACTATCTACATATCCTAAAATATATCCACCGTTAGTGTTTCCACCAACAGGATATAAAGGTACTGCTACAAGTTTTGTTGTTGTTGCTGCCATTCTCTAACACCTCTAAGCGATGTTATCGATGAATGAACTGAAACTTGGAGCTCTGTTAATTAAAGCTTCATAGATTTTCAACATAAACTTTTCGCTGTCGTTAGTCTTAGCAAGTTTTTCGTAAGTCAAGTCTTGTAAAACTCTCATTTCGATAACACTCATGTCTAAGAAGAACAATTGTTTTGCGTTAGCAGTGTTAGTCATGTACATACTAGGTACAATAGGTATTTGTCCTACCATAGTGTTCAATAAGATAGCTGAGAATCCCCAGAATACTTGTTGTGCACTTTGTAAGTAACCAATCTTAGCTGTTAATAAGTCTAACAAGTCACCGAATACTGCGCTT
>Ga0208019_1000166_pt1 | contig 36388 bp, 35 predicted proteins | sample CB_VirMetaG_5_FD_184540 | JGI IMG/M metagenome (GOLD analysis project Ga0208019, IMG submission 184540) | Freshwater to marine saline gradient viral communities from Chesapeake Bay - CB_1508_1D Viral MetaG (SPAdes) (version 4) | ecosystem: Environmental > Aquatic > Marine > Coastal | place: USA... | reverse complement strand
TGTCTGCCGCTTCCCAGGCGGCTCAGTCTTACGGGGCTTATCGTTCTTCTAAAGCTGCCCAAGAGGCGGGGATTACCTACGCCGAACAGGGAGCGGCGAACGCCAGGAAAGCCTACCTTCAAACGCTAAGTGACCTCACAAAGCGGGGCTTGCAGGAGGCCAGCATCCTCTCGGCAAACACGGCTGCTGAACTGAGGAAGCGGGACAAGCGGATTCACATGGAGAGCTTGTCTGCTGGGGAGAACCTTGTAAACGCCTCCCTTCACGACAACATTCGATACCGTCTACAGGCGGCAGAGCAAGGCCGCAGAGCGCAACGGGCATCCGCCACTAACATCGCTTCTATGGCGCGGGGAGCGAATGTTCAGTACCAGTCCCGCGTCAACCAACTCTACAGTCAAATCCCTGTGGCTAGTGGGTTTGGTATTTCGGACATCCTGGGCATTGCTTCGGCTGGAGTCCGAGGCTACTCGTTGGGTAAAGACCTTTTTGACTAGACTATGGCTAACAAGCGTATCTCTTTTGACGAAGAAGCTCCCAAAATCAGTGAGCCTCTTGTTCGCGTTTCGGACGACTTTGTAGCGCCGTATGCGGAGCCTGTCGCTCGTCCCCAGGATGACCCTTTGGTCCGCATGGGTCAGGCTCTGTCGGGGCTTAGTAGCAGCCTTGAGCTATACGCTAAGGCCACTGAGCCAGAGCGCATTGAGGCCGATAAGACTGCCTGGGTAGAGTGGCAAGAGCTAACGCCAGAGCAGAGGAAAGCTGCTGTCGATGAGGGCGCATACAAAGCCCGTCAGTTTGAATATATCTGGAAACAAAAGGCGGCCAACGACGCGAAAGAGTTTGAGCGGCAAGCGAACCTTCGGTTTGCTGAAGCGACAGACTGGAATAACCCAGAGCAAGCCGCAGCTATCCTGGATGAGACTCGGGCAGCAATGCTGGAGAACAATCCTGAGCATCTGAAGAACAACGCTCTGTACCTTAACCAGCTTGATGAGTCGAGCCGCGAGTTCAGGGAGCGGTTTAAGACGCAAGCGTCAGCTAAGGCCGAGGAGCGCCGCGTTGCTGAGGGCATAAGAACTGCGAAGACGGGGCTTGTTGAATCACTTGGAGGCTTCTTTGAGGAAACCGAGGGCGTTACCTCAAATCTGGAAGAGCCTTTTACGGAGTTAGTTTCCAAAGGCATGAACGAGGTGTTTAAGACCTTTAGGCAAACCTTGAAGCCAGGGGAGCAGCAAGAGATTCTGGACGATGTGCTGGTTACCTTGGCTGACCGGCTCAAACAAAGCAATAGACTTGAGGATTTGGTAGAGCTGAAAACAGTCGCGGAAGAGTTGGGAGATACCCCGATTGTGGGCCTTAGTAAGGTTTCCCAGGAGGCGATGGCACGTATTGATGAGGCCATCGATGTGTTAGGGCGTCGTCCGACGGGGACGAACGAAACGGAGCAGGAGCTTACCAATGCCAGAATCGAGTTCTCGTATGTTGGGGAGGCTGCTATTGCTGACTTTAATAAAAATAAAATTACTCTAGAACATAAATATTTTCAGGACAAGGCAGCGGAAATCTTAGTCGGCTACAGCAAACGAGCAGTGAATGAGATTGCTGACGAAACGTTCAACGAATACATGGAGACAGTACGGCGCATCGGCTCGCAGCAACACACCCAAACTACTCGGGACCGAACGGAGAAGGAGATACAAGATGGGGAGTTGGTTTTGGCATCAAGGAATACCGCTGCGGAAACCCCGCTGGTTGCATTGAACGAGTGGAAAAGACTCAAAGACCAAGTTGAACCTAGGCTTTGGCTCAACCACCTTTCATATCTTCAGGAGGCAGTGAAGAACAGCGACCAGAAAGACATTGCAAAAGAGGCACTTGTGTCTGCTAAGTCACCTTCATTGACGGAGACATACAGAAAACTAGCTCAGGATAAACAAAGTGACCGGCCTGACGTCCAGGCTGTGGCCAGCCTTACTAAAAGTGACGCAGACAAGTTGGTTAGTTTGATTGCTACGCGAGTCCTCGATGAGTGGTTTACCCCGTATGAGGACGACAAAGGAAACACCGTTACTAAGTTTTCTGTCCAGGGGCAGAGTGCGCTGAAAGGAGCCTTTGAAGCTGAACTAGAAGAGGCTTTTGTTCCCTTCCTAGACCAATATGAACTTCAGGACATTTACAGGGAGGGGTCGGCTCCAGCCGCTGTGTCTCCAATGGAGACAGCTACCATAACTGCCAAAAGGGAGAGGGGGATATTTTCGCAAGCGGAGTTTGATACTACCCACGGACATGAGTTTTTCCAGGCTCAGAAACAGCTTCAAGAAGGCGGATTTAGCCCAGAAAACTGGCAGACCTTCCGCGAAGCTGCCGCTAATCTGGTGTCCGAGCAGCAGCGGTATGCTTCACGATATGGTGCAATCCCCGCAAACCGCGAGATAAAGACAAAGGTTCCATTTACCAACGCATTTCGTAGTGAGTTCATCACTCTTGGCCCTAACAATCGGCCCGTAAAGGTCATTGGGTACAGAACAAGTGACCTCACTAAGAAGTTTACCGTTGTTATTAACACTAAGGAGGTTCCTCTTACGCCCACTACAGAAGGTGTAAACAACACAGTTAGAAGGGTGTTTACGCCGGATACAGTGGAATCGGCAGACTTTTGGATGACGGAGCAGGTCTCAGCCATTCAGGCTACTGGCCTTACAGTAAAACACCTTACCGACACCAATGTTGTCGCTCTGCCCTTCGGGGAAGGACGCATTGTGCTGACTCCTGCCGAAGAGCGGGCCTTGACTGACCCATCAAGGACTTTGATGTTGCCTCCTGAAACGACGCAGGAAGAGGCAAATGCTGTGTTAACTGCCGCTAAAGATGAAAACCAGTTTGAAACTTGGTCAGCAACGGATATGGGCCGCTTTTATCTCGCCTATAGAAAAGCAAACAAAGGGCAAGAAAAGCTGATGAATCCAGAACAGTTTGTAAAAGCTGCTATTAGCTATAACATCGGGGCTGGCTTTATGAAGGCAAGAGAGCAGAACTAATCATGGCTCAAGAACCAGAATACGACGATTTTTGGGATAAGGTTTGGCTTACCGCACCCCAACCACTAACCCCCAACCCCCTTGCCTCTATCCCAGAAACGGAAGAGGAAGACCTCCGCTGGTGGGAATACGGAACCGATGTTCTCGGTGGTGTTGCGCGGGGTGTGGCTGGTGCAGCCGAAGGCATCCTTGAAATCGGCAACATCATCCCTGGTGTCGATTACGACATTGCAGACAACTTGGGGTTAGGCGAGAGTCGAACCTTTGTCGGCAACATGGCGGACAGCATTGTGAACTTTGCGGTTGGCTTTGCTGTCCCTGGGATTGGCGGTGCGTCCTTGGGTCTACGAGCGGCAGCAGCGGCCAGTAAAGCCAAGAAAGCTGTGGGCCTCAGTAAGACGGCTCGTACTGCGGCTGAACTAAAGAAAGCTGCCAAGGCTGGTGAGCTATCCAAGAAAGCAAAGATTGGACTTACCACCGTCCAGTCTGGCTTTACGGACCACTTGTTCTTCAAGGGCCACGAGGGTCGGCTGGCGGACTTGGTTAACGAGTACCCCCTGCTCCGTAACCCCATCAGTGAGTTCCTTGCGACTGACCCTGCGGACTCTGAGGCAGAGGGCAGGTTCAAGAACTTTCTTGAGGGGGTCTTGATTGGTCTTCAGATGGAGGCCGTGTTTATCGGCGTTAAGGCGCTCCGCAAGTACAAGAAGGTGGCCGAAGAGACGGGCGACCTGAACAAGGCCCAAGTAGAGGCCGAGCAGGTTGCTCAAGAAACCTCTGAACAGCTAGAGCAGCAACGGCTCTTTGACGAAGATGCAGAGGCGTTGCCGCCTGTCGAGGACGCTGGTGTTCCTCGGGTAGACGAAGTCGAGCCTGATGGTCTGGAAGACCTGACTAGGGCTGAACTACAAGCACAGGCCAAGGAAGCTGGCATTAAGGCAAACCAGAAGTCTGCCGACATTATTGAGCAGCTTCGGGCGCAGCGAGCGGGTCAGGTAGATGATGGTCTGGAAGAACTGACCAGGGCTGAACTACAGGCGAAAGCTAAGGAAGCTGGTGTCAAGGCGAACCAAAAGTCTGCCGACATCATTGAGCAGCTTCGGGCAAAAGAAGTTGATGCCCCTAAAGCCGAAGCTCCCACGCCGGAAGCCCCTCGGGCCGAAGCTCCAACGCTGGATGTACCCACGGCTGAAGGAGTCGCACGAAGCGCACCCCGCGCCGCTTGGGATAACCTGAGTTCAGCAGAGAAGAGCGTCTTTAAGGAAGAGGTAGAGAGCCTTGATGTCGAGTTCTTTGATGACAAGGCGTATGACCTTGGGCTGATTTGGGCTTACGCAGGTGACCCAGCTAACCCTGGTCGCTTGACCAAGGACATGGATGTGCGTGACTTGATTACGCAGACCGTCCGTGAGCTAGAAATCCAAGGACAGACTGGTCAGAAGACGACCACCGCGATGGACCGTGCAGATGCGGAGCAGACGGCAACTCTGTTCGGGGACATCATTCCTGGTCTGGACTTCGACAGTCTTTACAAGATGTTGGCGGATGAGACTGGACGGTTCCGTGAGGTCCGCGTTCGGATGATGGCGCTTCGTAAGGTCACGACCGCCATGGTGCACGACTACAAGAAGCAACTGTTTGATTTGCGTTCAAAGAGACGGGCTGGGGAAGCTATCTCTGCCGAAGAGTTGGAGAGCGCCATCATCGCGGAGAAGCGGGTTGGTGCGCTGCTCTCAACTGTGTCTGATGCAAACAGTCAGTTTGGCCGTGGACTTGCCGACCTTAACAGCGTTCCCCGCAGCTTCCTGGAACTCCCCGAAAGTGGGCAGTTCATTCGCGGTGGGGAGGCTGATGCGAAGGACTTGGCGGCACTGCGGAAGCAGCTAAATAAGGGCAAGTTCGATGCGGAGAAGTGGCTAGACCAGCGGCTTCATGCGGTTGACGCTGGAGATATGGCGGCGATGCGTATCGCTCACGCTAGCTCGACTAAGACGCTTCCACAGGTTCTCAGTGAAGTTATCTACAACTCTTACTTGTCTGGCCCACGGTCTCAAACCGTCAACTTACTTGGCTCTTTGACCAACCTTTTCTTCGTCCCCCTTGAGAGGGCGATTGGTCACAGCTTGCGGGGCGATAGGAAAGCCATCACCGAAGTGAGGGGTATGCTGGAACAGTTTATGCAGATGAAAGATGCACTCAAGTTGGGGTATGTGGCGTACAGGCAAGGCTCTCCTCAACTTGATACGGCTGGCCGAGGAACTGTGGATGTCGATGGGTCTATCCGAGGGAAGACCTCTATTACGGAAACCCTGGCTGGTCCTGCACTTGACGATTCCAACAAAGCTCTTCGGGAAACGATTGATTGGCTGTGGAACCGAACGAATATGTTTACCCGTGCGATGGGCGGTACGGATGAGGCATTTAAACAAATCGTCTACCGTTCCCGTGTCATGGCTGACCTGTGGGAACAGGCGATGAACAACCAAGCTCTCGGCACGGTCGAGATGAAAGCGGAGTGGATTCAAAGAAACTTTGAAATCATGACCGCTAATGGGCAGTTCTACAGCGAAGGCCGCACCCTGAGCCTTGCGTTCAAGAGGGCGGAAGAGATTCTGCGGAAAGAGAACCCCGACATTGAACCCGCTAAGACTGACATTCGCCGCCTTGGGCGGGAGATGTTTGAGGGGACTGGGCGTTTTGCCAGCCACGGCCCCATGTGGGACGAAGGTCTAGGGGGCATTGCCCAACGCGCCCTTGACGCGGCTAGGGAAACGACCTTCACTACCCGTAACGCCGCCGAGAACGCCAACAACCCGCTCTCTCGCGGCCTCCAAAGGCTGGGTGAAAAGGGTCAGAAAGTCCTTACGCAGTCTGCACACCCTTGGATTCGGTCCCTGGTTGTCCCCTTTATCAACACTCCGACTAACTTGCTGACCTTCTTCCTAGATAGGACGGCGGGTGTCCCGTTTGAAGCCTACCGAATGGCTAAGTATGGCGTTCGGGAACAGATGGTTAAACGGATGGGCAAGGTCGAGGCCGAAAAGCTGATTGAGGACAACAAAGTCCTGAAGCGGATGTTTGACGAGTTCTCAGAAGAGGTCTTCAGTTCGCCTGAAGCCAGAGCGCAAGCCATCGGCAAGATGGTCACTGGCTCCGCCATCATGGCTTCTGTTGGAATCGCTGCTGCCGAAGGCGTTATCACTGGTGGTGGACCTAAGGACTACGAGCAGCGGAAGCTGTGGATGGATGCAGGACATCAACCGTACTCCATTAGGGTTGGCGACAAGTATTACAGCTACCGCCGCCTTGACCCGTGGGCTACCTTCCTCGGCGTCGCGGCTGACCTGATGGAGATTGAGCAGAACACTTACGGTGAACTCTCGGATGCCGAATCTAACGAAATCGGGTCGCTGGCTAAGGCTGCGGCCTTGGCGATGTTCCGCAACCTGGGCGAGAAGTCGTACCTTCAGGGCGCGATTCGCCTTGCTGGAGCGTTGGCTGCGCCAGAGCGGGAAGCGGAAAGCTGGCTGGAAGGTGCTGTGGGCGTAGGTGTCCCCAACCTGTTTAACCAGCTAAACGATGACCCCTACTTGAGGGAGATTCAGAGTCTAACAGACAAGCTCAAGTCTCGCACCCCTGGCCTTTCGGACACCTTGGCTCCACGGCGGAACATCTTCGGAGAGAAGATTAAGAAGCCGTCTTACGCTGGCTCTGGAATCTTTGAGGCACTATCGCCGTTCGCGTACAGCGAAGTGGAGAACGATATTGTCAAGAAAGAGCTTATCCGAGTCCAACATAACTTCTCCCCACCCCGCTCCATCAAGGAAGGGATGATTGACCTGCGGCAGTTTGAGAACGCCAGGGGCCAATCCGCCTACGATAGGTGGCAAGAGCTTCACGGCTCTGTCGTTATCAAGGGCCGAACTCTGAAAGAAGAACTAGAACGGCTCATTCAAAGCGCCGACTATCAGCGGATGCTGGATAGTTCCGACTCTGGACTGAACCCCAAGGTCGATGAACTAAAGAAGGTACTCCGCAAATATAGAGCGAGAGCGTACAAGCAACTTCTTGTGGAATACCCTGAACTTAATGCCGCTGAAAATCAAACTCGCGCTGAAAAGCAAGCGAATCGGGAAGGGTATAGTATGGACGCTATTCTGAACTACTAACTATGGCTTACTCCTATAAAACTTATTCTGGTACTGGCTCCCAGGTTGATTTCAACATCGCGTTTGACGATGAACCTGGAATCGACGGTAAGCCGTACCTTTCTAGCTCCCACATTGAGGTCTACCTAGACGCGGTCAAGCAGACCAGCGGCTACACGATTGACGAAACGAGCAGTCCTCCAAAGGTAACTTTTGATTCTGCTCCCTCGTCTACGGTGACCGTAAAAATCCAGCGTGTCACTCCGAAGACTGCGGGTGCGCGGGTGGTGGACTTCCAGGACGGCTCTATTCTGTCGGAGTCTGACCTGGATACTGCGGCTCTACAGAACCTGTACATCGCGCAAGAGGCGCAGGATGTGGGCGTTGGTGGCCTTCCGAAAACAACGGCTGGCACGGAGTGGACCGCTGGTGGTCTTCGGGTAACGGAGATTGCTGACCCTACGGACAACCAGGATGCCGCAACTCGCGCCTATGTTGACGCCATCTCGACCTGGGGTTCTACTGCGGCCCCTCAGGTGTGGGAGTTGACTGGGACTGGGTCCACCAACACCTTTACCCTGAGCAGCCCGACTCCTGCGGCGTCCATCAACGAGATGTTCGTGGTCTATGTTGACGGCATTGTTCAGGCTCCAACGGCTAACGACCTGACCACGGTTCGGGACTATCGGATTACGGAGACTGCGGGGGTCTACAGTCTGGTGTTTGAGGCGGATGCGTTCGGCTCTGGCGTTTCAAACCCCCCATCTGGCGCTGTTATCTACATCCAGAACTTTGGCTACGCCCGAAGCGTCTTCGATTCCCCGCTGACCTTGACTGCGGATGAGGCAACGGATACCCCGATGTCTCTGAAGGGTGCGTCTGGGCAGACTGCCAAGCTGCTGTCTATCAAGACCAGCGCCAACACCGAAGTTGCCTCTATTAATGTGGACGGCGACATCGCGGCTACGGACATCGCCTGCACCAATGTCACCGCAAGCGCCACCAGCGCCGCTAATGCTGTCACCTCGTCTACCACGGTGGTCGCTGGGACTGGCATGACGGCCACTACTGGCAACATCACGGCCACTACTGGTGACTTTGTCGCCACCGCTGGTGGCCTTACGGCCCCTGCGGGTCTGGTCAAGGCCAGCAAGATTGGCACTTATGGCATCGCCAGTAACCCTGGGGCTAACGAAGTCCGCGCCGTCACGCTGACCGCTGATGGAACCGTCAGTGCGGCTTCTGCCGACATCACGGGCAACCTTGACGCGGCCACGATTGTGACCACTGGTGACATTACGGTCGGCGGGGATGTGAATATGTCGGGTGGCCTGACGGGGCCAGGGACTATTTTTGCTCATGTTAGGTTCGTAGGTCGAAATTCGGCGGGAACCTGCACCCTACGGAGTAACCCCATTAATCGCAATGTTGCCAGCGTTGTTTACGAGAGCAGTGTAAATACTGGAGTAGATTCACAACACCACCACATTTACAAGGTCACCTTTGCCAGTAACCGCCCAGACGGGAAAACTCTGCACTACGCTATGTGCTTCCCACACATGACCACTGCAGTCAGCGGCACTGGGCCAGGATACCGTGTTTACGATTCCTTTGACGCGGCGTTCACTATCGCCAAGTACAACTGGATTGAGGTCCAAACGCAGACGGCCAACTCCCTGAAGCTGCACATCTCAGACGACCTCAACGGCGCAACAGACTTTTCCCTTATCGTTTTCTAATCCCCCCCTTTAGTCCCCCAACATCAACTAATACTTATGGCTATTACCGCTACTAATGTTCTCCGAACGCCAAACAAGTCGGTCACTAAGGTTGTCACGACTGGAACTGGACAGGTTTCGGAGGCTTACGACCTGACTGGAGTTCGCTCCCTGTTCATCGCTGGCACTGGAGCGAATGTCGTTGAGGCGTGGCTCCCCAATGTGAGCGATGCTGGTGTTATCAGCGTTCCTGCTCATGCCGCCGAGGAAGACCCTAACTACGAGATTACCGCTATCGTCGTGGGTTCGGGCTTGTCTGGCGACATTATCGAAGGGTCCAACACCTACCCTCTGTTTATCCCTGAACACGCGATGCCGCCCCACTGTTACTTTAAGTTTGCCGTGGCGGGTACTTATTACATCACCATCAACTACTCGTAACCAATGACTCAGGCTCAATCACGAATGATTGGGGACATTGCGCTGGGAACAGCCGCTGGAGAAGTCCCTATCCTGGACGGCAGCGGAAAGCTCCCCAGTGCTGTAGTCCCCACTCCCGTTGCAAATGCCAACGGCCTTCAAAGTATGCAGGTGTTTACTTCGTCGGGAACTTGGACGAAACCTGCTGGCATTTCCAAAGTCAAGGTCACCGTTGTTGGTGGCGGCGGTGGAGGTGGGGGTGGCACTAACGACCAGCTTGCTGGCGGTGGCGGTGGTGGCGGTGGTGCAGCCATTGAGATTATTGATGTCACTAGCATCACCTCTGAAACCGTCACGGTAGGCGCTGGAGGCGCTGGTGGGGCTTCTGGCTCTGGCGGCGGCGATGGCACTGATGGCTCTACTGGCGGCACTACCAGCTTTGGTAGCCACTGCTCTGCCACGGGAGGCGGCGGTGGCGGCGGTCACGATGCGGCCCCGAACGCGGCTGGCGTTGGCGCTGGTGGTGGCGTAGGCTCTAACGGCGACCTTAACTTTACTGGTGGAGCGGGGGGTAACGGTGTCGCAAGCGACGGCAGTGGGGGTGACTCCACTTCTGGTCAAGGCGGAGCGTCGTTCCTTGGCGGTGGGGGCGCGTCTGTCATGGCCGACACCGATGGCAACACTGGTGGTAACTATGGTGGCGGCGGCTCTGGCGCTCGTCACACGGGGACCACGGGTGGTGCTGGTGCTGGTGGCTGCGTTATTGTCGAGGAATACAAGTAACAAGTGGACGCTCGACAATGGAAGACCGAGAAATCTTGTTGGCTTTGGGTCGCTTAGAAGGCAAAGTCGATGCACTTATTGCGGCTTCTAAGGTCCACTCCGAGAATCTAACGGCCCACGACCAGCGCATCAGGGCGTTGGAATCTAGTAAATCGCTAATGCTTGGGGCTTGCAGTCTACTGGGGGCAGCAACTAGCTGGGTCGTGACTTACCTATCTCGATGAAGCGTTATCTTCTTCTCGCCGCTACGGCCACGCTGTTTAGTTGCTCTCTGCTCCCAGATGGGGGCTTTTTTGGAGGCTCAAACGACCCAAAAGAGCCAGCCCCCACGACAGCGGTGGGGGAAGTTCTGAACGAAACGACGGACCTGTTGGTGGAGTTCAGGTGGTGGATGCTGCTGGCGATTCTGTTCTTTCCTCAGGCGAGGGCGGCAGTATCGACCTTTATCCAGACCGTGTTCTCGGCCCTGACCGTGCCGTTTCAGATGGTCCGAGAGTGGCACAAAGCCAAAATGAAGAGCTAAACGCTCCTCTTTGGGCCGTTTTATATGTTACGGTCGGGCCAATGGTACTGCTGATTCTGGCTGTTAACGCTCGTCGTAAACGACGCAGTACGCTCTAGCAAAACACACACCCCACTCAGGCCCGTGGTCAAGGACAGTAAAACCAAACCCGTAGCACAGAGCGTGCGCCCACTCATGTATCAGGGTGTCTACCGCTCCGACCTCGTCAAGCTGGCTGCTGACCCTGATGTGGAAGAACTCACTTCCCTCTTTCCCCCGAAGCTCGCAACTCCCGTGTTCATTGGAGTTCTTGGGCCGAGTTACCCTGATTGGGTAGGGTAAAGGGCAACCAAATTGCAGCTTTTTTATGCACTGCTTAAAGTAAGAATCAGCCATGAATGAAAAAACTCAAAAACTCCTTGCCAATCTACACGAAATCGTGTGCGAGGAACTCCTAAACCGCATCATTTCTGACGAGGCGACCACAGGAGACATTGTAGCGGCTATCCGTCTCCTCAAGGATAACGGCATTACTAGCACTCCAGAGGCGTCAGAACCTTTGCGTGACCTAGCGAAGTCGGTTCCTTTCCGTGTTGTAGAGGATATGCGAGAGGTGAACTAAGTGTCTCCTAAGCTGGCCCCAGAGCTACAGGACTTTAGGAACTTCCTCTGGCTTGTGTGGGAGCATTTGAGGCTACCAGACCCCACCCCGATTCAATACGACATCTCTGAGTACCTACAGCACGGTCCCAAGCGCCGCATTATCTGCGCTTTCCGTGGAGTAGGGAAGTCTTACGCTACCTCTGCATACGCCTGTTGGCGTCTGTTGCTGGAACCAGACGATAAGATTCTGGTTGTCTCGGCCTCCAAGGAGCGGTCAGACGCTTTCTCGGTGTTCACCAAGCGCCTCATTTGGGAGATGCCTGTGTTGCAACACCTGAAGCCAACAGAGGACCAGAGGACATCTAATGTGGCTTTTGATGTTGGGCCAGCTAAAGCGGCACACTCTCCGTCCGTGAAATCGGTGGGCATCACGGGTCAGATGACTGGCTCCCGTGCTAACATCATCATCGCGGATGACATCGAAACGCCTTCTAACAGCGAAACACAACTTAAAAGAGATAAAATTTCCGAGTTAGTTAAGGAGTTCGATTCCATCCTAATCCCAGGTGGCGAAGCGATTTACCTGGGGACTCCTCAAATCGAAGCGTCTCTCTACAACGCTTTGACAGAGCGGGGATACCAGAAGCGCGTTTGGCCTTCTCTATTCCCCTCTCCCGCCCAGGCGGAGAAATACGCTGGGACTTTAGCTCCGTACATTGAGGAAAAGCTAGAGGAAGACCCCGACCTTGTTGGGAAGTCCACAGACCCCCTCAGGTTCTCTGATGATGACCTATTGGAACGCCAGTTGTCCTATGGTCGCACAGGGTTTGCCCTACAGTTCCAGCTAGACACCAGCCTAAGTGATGCCGATAGGTATCCCCTGAAGCTGTCTGACTTGGTGGTCATGGACCTGGACCCAGAGAAAGCTCCTGAGAAGGTCATCTGGTGTAACGACCCAGCCAAAGAGCTACGAGATGTCCCCAATGTGGGACTGACGGGTGACCGTATGTACCGCCCCTATGACACCGAAGGTGGATGGGCCAAATACGACGGCATCGTCATGTCCATTGACCCCTCTGGTCGAGGACGAGATGAGACGGCATATGCAGTCGTTGCCATCCTGTCGGGAACACTGTTTGTGTTGGACTGTGGGGGCTTTGATGGTGGCTTCGCCCCAGAGGTGCTTAGGAAGCTCGCTGAGAAGTCCAAGCAGTACAAGGTGAATGAGGTCATAGTCGAGTCCAACATGGGCGCAGGAGCCTTTACAGAGCTTCTGAAGCCACATTACCGTGAGGTCTACCCTGTGACCATCTCAGAGGTCTGGCACAGCAAGTCCAAAGAGGCCCGAATCTTGGACACCCTGGAGCCAGTATGGTCAAACCACAAGCTGATTATGGATGCCTCAATGGTCAGACGGGATTACGACAGCACCACCCACCTGCCACCTGAGAAAGCCCAAGCGTATCGCCTGATGTACCAAGCCACCCGTATCCAAAGGGTCAAGGGGGCGCTGCAACAGGATGACCGCTTGGATGCCCTGTCGATGGCCGTCGGTTACTGGGTGGAACAAACGGGTATTACGGTGGACGAAGGGATGGCTAAGAGGAAAGAGGAAGCCCTGGCAAAGGAACTGGAAGCCTTTGAAGCCCACGCCTTCGGACAGACACCACAAAGAGATGGGTCTAACTGGCTGAAGCAAGGGCTGGGTTAGACAGCCTTTCCCTCAGAGCCACAGAAAGGGGCCGTGTAGGCCCGATAAGCCAAAAACCCTGTTCCCTATAGGGTGACCTGAAGAAGCCGTTAGGAGGGCTTAGGAGACGCCTGAGCGATAGACCCCCCTTTGGGGACGACGCCCGTTAAGGAGACAGGATTGAGGGGGTTATCATCCCCCGATATGGCGACACCCTAACTGCTTATCTGTAAGGGGTTTATAAAAAGTGGTCATATAGAGGTAAGGAAGAATCTGTATATAGATATACATAAAGTTTATATAAAGTAAACTTAAGACATGATTATCATGAATGATTATCATTCATATCATGAATGATTAGAATGTATAAAGTCTATATAAAGTAGACATAAAGTAGACTTTAGATGACTTTATATGGGGATTACCATCCCCTCATATGAAGATTCACTTATGGGTGGCTGTAAGTGAACAACAGGATTACTTAAGGTGTAATGCTGTGTTTAAGGTTTCGTTCATTTTTGGTGTGGTTAGGTCGGTTGCTCTACTCCTCCTCCCTGGGGTAACTGATTTATTCGGTAAGAGGGGTCGTGTTCTCTAGGCTCGGCCCCTTTTACTTTTGGTGAAGGCGTTTTTGTTGGAAATTTTTAAGCGGGTAAATATATAGCGCGGAGCGAACAACCCCCCCGATGGGGGTCGGTCTTCCTGCGCGCATGATGCGCGGGCGCAAAATGCCCGACTATCCTTTATAAACCGAAAAAACTGCCGTTCTTCGCTCGACTACCTCGGTCGTCGGGACGGCATCCGCCACAGTCCGCGCCACAGGCTGACGGGGGGACGGTCTAAGCGCCTATAGCGTAGCGGCCTTGGCCTGTCAAGCACTGGACCGACAATCCTGTGCGCCCTGGTCCTGCCCTGGTCCTGCCCTGGTCCTGCCCTGGTCCTGCCCTGCCGTACAGCCGGAAAAGCGTGTAAACATGGCCTCCCGTAGGTTTTTTGGGGCTTAGAACGCACTGAGGGCAGTTTCACGGATTACCAGGATATTTTGAGGTTAAAGGCCTTCCCGCTAGCCGAAGGTATTCATGTGGGTCAACGAGACCCCGCCGCCCAGCGGCGCCGCTCTTTAAAAACCAGTAGGCTCAGCACTCCCTGCGGGGACTCCACGGAGCTAGTCGCTACCCATGAACAAGGTAGCTAGGCTAGGGTGAGAGCTTGAACCGACGATGCGTAGGCACTCGCCGCTAGGCGAGCCGCTACGGGGGGAACCCCGCAGTGCTGCGCACTTGGAAGGGGGTCTAGGTTACCTGCCGCTACTGCGGAAGCGCCTAGTCCACCGCTAGCTCAGACCCCTAGCCAAACAGCTAGGTGCGCCAACGGCAAGCGTTTACACGCTACCCAAGCTACACTCACTAGCGGTGTAGTGATTCTCGCGAGAGAGAGAGGGAGTCCGAGAGCGGCAAACGGTAACTAGGCGACTGCCTGGGGAGTAGGTAGCACTACCTTCGGGGTGACGAGTCGCCTAGGCTAGACAAGGCGAAACACCGCCAACGCACACGCACTAAAAGCAAGCTAACAGCCTAGCTTAGGTCTTCCTTCCTGGCATCCGAACCAGGGACCACACTCCCGTAGGAGTGCGGTCGAGCGACAGTCTCAGCTTGAACCCGGCGAAACTCCGAGTCCTCAGTGGACGCGAGTGCAGGACGGTGTAGGTAGGAACCTTGGCAGTCCTACCCTGACGAGCTAGCCAACCACACACAACCACACGCAACCACAACCACACCAACCATGACCGAATTACCACTAGATTCTATTCTCTCGCATCCGTTCGCTTGGCCTGGAGGCTATGAGCGGTTCCTAGTCACCGATGATGGCGGCTGTATCTGCCACAAGTGCGCGAAGGCGGAGAAGGAGTTAATCAAGAACGCAACTCCCGGCGACGGATGGCACGCCGTCGGCATCGGATGCGCCGCCGAAATCGACGGTCCAAGCCACTGTGACCATTGTCATCACGCGATTGTCGAATGCTGGCAGTGCGAAGACGACGCTTGCCGAGGATGCACCGAGTAGGCAAGCCGACTACACCACACCCAACCACACACAACCACACCAACCACACCCAACCCCCACAACCACACACGCAACCACACCCAACCACACGCACACAAAATGCACCACCACGCAACCCGAGAATCCTGGCTTATCGAAGCCGCCGAACACCTAACGCCGCTCATCCTGGAGGCAGGAGGGCCGGAGTTTAAACAGCCACTTGTCTCCGTCGGTCTTCCGTCGGGCCGAGGTGGGAAGAATCAAGCCATCGGTCAATGCTGGTCGGCTGCTTGCTCCGACGATAAAGAGCGGAGCCACATCTTCGTATCGCCGACGCTTGACAACCCGACGCGAGTTCTCGATGTCCTGGCGCATGAGCTAATCCACAGTTCCGTGGGCGTCGAACACGGACACAAGGCCCCCTTCCGAAAGGTCGCTGTGGCCCTCGGCCTGGAGGGAAAGATGACCGCTACGGTTGCCGGACCTGAGCTACAGGCCAAGCTAGAGAAACTCGCGGAGACTCTCGGCGACTACCCACACGCCAAGCTCGACCCGAGGTCAGGCCGGAAGAAGCAGACGACGCGGATGCTGAAACTGGAGTGTCCGTCTTGCGGCGCGGTCGCTCGCATCAGCCGCAAGTGGGCCGATACGGTAACGCTGAACTGCGACTGCGGCCTGGACGGCTGCACCCCCATGGAACTGGCATAGCGTTTACACGCACCCAACCCAACCCCCACACCACACACACGCACCCAACCCAACACACCGCACCATGAAAACCATCCACACCGAACACACCACCAACGGCAGCCGATACACCTACGACTTCAGTCTGTCGTCTACCCAATGGGCGCAGCTTGACACGCCGCAGGATGCCAGCTATTACGGCGTATGGGTCAACCCCTTCCGGCTGCGCGTCCTGACCTATGTCGAGGGCGACAGCACCGTGCTTCAAGCGGAATCCAAGGCCGACCTGACCGCATACCTCCGCCGACTGGAAGACTACTACAAAGAGGGCGACCGAGAGCTACCGAAAATCGACCCTGGATTCGACGACAGTCTCCGCGCCGAGTTTGTGCGCCTTGGCCTGGAGGACATGATTCACTAGCGCAGCGTTTACACGCACCCAACCCCCACACCCAACCACACACAACCACACACAACCACAACCCACACCGTTTACACAGCACCAACCATGAACATCAATCGCACCGTTGAAGATTTGGTTCCAGGAATGCCGGACCGCGAAGTCCTCGTCCAGATGCCGCCTGCGCTCGGGGGCGCGCTCCCTGGGGAACGGTTCCAGGCGACCCTGGTAAACGGGGTCTCGCTGCGGACGCAGGACGGGCGCAGGCTGGCCGTTACGGGCGCGGCAGGCGACGATTATGTCATCGTTAGCTGCTTCCTCGGGGGCAACCTCGTCCAGGCTGGCCGGAAGGCGTTCATCTCCTGGCCGGAATAACCTACCAACCACACCCAACCACACACAACCACACACCCAACCATGACTGAACCCACCTTTGACCCTTGCTGCAACTGTGGCAGAGATACCTTCATCCGACGCGGGGAACTGTTCTGCGACCGCCCTAGCTGCCGGACGGGGCAGGAGACTGCCGCCACCACCCCCGACGAAGCATCCACCAAGGCCGCAGAAGCCCTTGAAGCTCTGTCCGATTCCCTCAACCGCGATAACCTCGTGGAGGAGTGCTGGAGCATCCGTGGGATGGCCGATGCCCTAGTCGGACACAGCGAGCCGACCATGGACGCCGACCATCTCTACTCCGCCGACTACTGGCGCGGCTTCAGGGCCGTCCAGGCTGCGCTCTCCTCCTCCTAACCAACCACACACAACCCAACCACACACAACCACACGCACACCATGTCCCATCCTGACCTGCCCCGAAGCATCGAGACCAGTCCCATCGAGGATTTGGAAGCACTCTTTGTCAAGCTTGACGGCCCCGCCATCTTCGACGAAATCAGCGCCCCCGAGCATGATGCCGACGAAGGCGAGCAACGCGCCTATCGGGAAGAAATCGAAGCAGCCCTCTACGAACTGCTTAACTAACCACACCACAACCACCACCACCCACAACCCACACCGTTTACACACAACCATGAACGACACCACCACCCTGACCGCCGCCGACCTGAAGTTCAACCCCGAAGCGAAGGACTGGCACGGCGACTCCATCGAGCGCTTTAACCAGCTGCATGAGATTAACCAGACTGGCATCCTCAACAACCTCAGTCAGTTCTTCTCCTCCCTTCAGGAGTTCAGCGTCACCGAGCCTTCCTTCCTGCCCTTCGACCTGGAAATCACCAAGACTCGGCTTGACATCCCGAACAACTGGTGTGGCGTCTCCACGCGGTTCACTTTCACCCTCGACGGCAGGGAGGCCTTCTACATGCCGGTCATCGCTTGGGGGACGCCCTCTCTCAAAGCCGAGGTCTGGCTCGACGGCGCCTGGAAGAAGTTCCACTGCCGCGACTCCTCGGATGAGAAGAAGTACGCGAGCTTCATCAAGCGCCTGACGAAGGCCCTTATCCAGGCCCAAGTAAAGTTCACCGAGAAGCAGGCCGCGAAGCGTAAGTCCGCCGAGGTCGACGAGGCCTTCCGCAAGACCGAGCGTTACCGGCTGGAGCGTGAGGGCATCAAGATGCAGAAAGCCGTCACCCGCCTCGGCCAGCGCATGGACCGCGAGCTAAAGGACAGCACTGGTATCGACTTCGTCTGGCGCCGCAGCACCTGCTACCTTCGCTGCTCCCAGGACACCATTCAATTCGGTGACGATGAGAGGGCGATTGACAGGACGATTGATTACGACTTCGGCGTCGACCTCCGCGACGCCAACCTCAACCTGCTGGAGAAGGCGCTGCCCATCATCAAGCGCTACGAGACCTGGGTCCGTCAGTACTTCGCCGGCTTCCGCGTCAACGCCGAGCGCCTCGCCGAACTCCCCTCCCGCGCCGACCTGCGCAAGCTCCGCTCCTAACCCACACCGCCACCACCACCACCTCAGAAACATGACCACCATCACCACCGCTGACGCATTTGAAATCGGCGTGCAGTCCGCCGCTGAATACGAGGGCAACCTCGACGAGGTAGACGGCCTCATGGCCGCGACCGAGGAACTGACCCAGGCGCGCCTGACCCCGAACTTCTCCCCGTGGTACGCCGCCCCCCTAGCCAGGGATGGCCGCGGCGACCTCCTCGCCGCCTTCGAAGACGGCTGGAACCACTGGGTCACCGAAGTCCACGAGCGATTCTAACCACCACCACCACACACCACCACACAGACAGAACCAGAAGAAGAATGACTTGGCGCTGGCTCACCCCTAACACTACCCGACAAGCCTTCCAGTTCAGCATCTACTGCTTCAACTATGTCGGCATCACAATCATGCTCGCTGGCTGGGGCTTCATGCTCTACTACAATCGCCAACCATGAAGAAACCCACCACCTCTGACCTCAAGGATGGATTGTGCTGCGCCGCCACCGCTGTGCTGCTGCTGGCTATCCTCATCCTCTTTCCTTCCACCTAACCACCAACCAAAGATGACCGAAATCACCACCACTGACAACGCTGCGTTTACACAGGGCTACCTGTTGACCTCCTCTGGCAACCAAGTCGAGATGCCTGAGCCAGCCAATGACGATGGAACCTACAGCCTCCAGCAACTGCAAGAAGCTGTGGGTGGCTACATCGAAATCCTTACCCCTGTCAGCGAACTGCCTGGGACTGTCGTGCTTGGCAACGAAGAGGGGCTTCAGAAACGGTTGCCCCTGAACTTGGCAGCTTCAACCTTGTGCGGCTTTCCTGTTGTCGGTAACATTGCCGTCGTGCCAGCTAGTACCGTCCAATGAAAACTTTCTACGGCGTCGATTGTCAAACCTGTGGCGACACTGGGATTGCAACCGAACTCCGCGACGAAGAAACCTTGATGGAGGTGCGTTGCTATCACTGCAACCGACGCCCGAAACTACCACCCAACTTCAAAAACATGAACCATTACCCCTTGTTTACACGGCCCACCAAGAGCAACCTTGAGGAGGCGGCAGCCCAACTAGGCGACCTGACCGAGCGCACCTATGAGTTGTCATGGGTGAACAGCAAACTTGTTCTGTTCCGTGAGGGCATCGCCGTCTCTCCTCCGTTCACCAAGAAAGAGATGGCTGCTTTTCTTCTGGCTTCCCTGACCTGCCTTCAGTCTGACGAAAGATGAGCAAGCTCATCGTCGTTACGGACCAAGGCACACGCTACCACCGCAGTGCGAAAATCCTGTCCCTTGACCCAAGCGAATACCAACTGCTGACTTCTGGCAACATTGGTCTAAGTCAGGTCTACGCTTTGGAAGAGTTCACGCTGGCCGACTTGCAAGGCGCAGTGAACCGCTACGAGGACGAAGAGGACAATCTGACGGAGGAAGACGAAGGCCATCGCAGCGATTGCTCCGATACTTCCTTCAAGGCCGTGGTCGGGGAGTTCTACTTCCACATCACCGCAATGCGAGGCGGCGCATTAATCCAAGTGCTGTACGCCAAGGATGACAGCATGGCGATGACGACCTTTCTTCCAAACCGCAAGGATGAAGGACAGCGATAACAAGCCGCCACGACTGGTGGCCTTAGCTGGCGCAGTGTGGCAAGTGGGCGACAAGACTTGTCGCATCCCTGTTGAGGATAAGGATGACCCGAGCAAAGGTGAGTGGGTCGAAGTTCCCCTGGTCCGCTGCGATGTCTGTCTTCAGGTTGCCCCAACTTCGCCATGTCCTGACTGCGAAGTAACTGACATCCACCTTTACCCTGAACGAGAGTGCGACATTTGTGGTGGACCGTACCGCGACCGTGCGAACATCTTGACTTGCTCGCAGTCTTGCTCTACCTTGAAGGCCAACACTCACAACGCGAACTTCCAATACCGAAAGTTCAAAAACCCTGACTAACTAACACACTCACACTTAGGAGGAAAGTGAACAAAACCATTACACCTAGAGGTAACAGTTGGGAGGCGACGGTTCGACATGAGTCTCTGCCTTCTGGCCGTCTTCGCCGCTCATTCCGATGCAAGTACACGGCGGAAGCCTGGGCATCCCAAGCTCTCGCGGATGTCCTGAACGGGAAGCCTGTTGACCTTCGCCGTCTCAAGGCTCCCGCACGGGGGAAGACCCTGGAGGAGGGCATCGCCCATGTTCTCAAGCACCGCTGGTCTGGCACAAAGTCTGAGCAGTCGCACCTACTGAACACTCACGCGCTGATTGACTTCTTCGGGGCCACCGCCAAGCTGGAGGACATCACCGAGGATAAGGTGGAAGACTTCACCCTTCACCTGCGAGAGCAAGGTAAGGCGGATGGAACCATCAACCGCAAACTGAGTTGCCTTTCGGTCATCTTGCGAGCGGCGTACAAGAGAGGGTGGATTGCCACTCGACCTGAGATAGGCCGACGCAAGGAGAAGCTGACCCGAATCAGTTACTACTCCAAGGCGGAGCAGCAGGAGATTACCAAGTGTTTCAACAGCATGGGTCTGCACCGCTATGCTGCCTTGTTTGGTTTCCTGTGCGACACGGGGCTTCGCATCTCCGAGGCACTGCGTTTACACTACTCGGACATTCGGCCCATCGATGGGGGAGACGATAAGTCTCGGCCAGCTATCTATGTCTACGAAAGTAAGCACAGCGATAGCCCACCTCGTGCCATCCCCCTGACCAACCGTGCGTTTCGTGCGGTGTACCCACAAAGCGAGTCAACCCCCAGTCTTCTTGACGGGATGGCTGGCCCATTCAGCGGCCTGACCAAGAGGAGTTGTCGCAGTGCGTGGGACAGGCTCCGCAAAGCCCTATGTAAACAAGGTCAGCCTGACTTTATCTGGCACACCTGTCGGCACACCTTCTGTTCCCTGCTGGTACAAGCTGGTGAAAGCCTAGCGGTGGTCAAAGAGTTGGCTGGACACAAGGACATTAGCACGACGCTTCGTTACGCACACCTTAGCCCACAGAACAAGCTGTCGGCCATCGACAAGCTGGAGACATGGACGAAGTAAAGCTAGAGAAGCTGGCTGTTGACAAAGCCAAGCAGCGGTATCGGGCTACGGTTAGCCACTACAAGGAGAACCGTGAGGAATGCGAGACGGCGGTCGGTCGCCTTGCCTTGGCAAACCTTTCCCCCTTCGTAGAGGAGGCGTTAGATAAGTGGAAGGTCAAGGCGGCAACCCAAGCTGGCAGAGGCCACGCTGCTTTCCCTTTGTTGGATGCGCTGCCTCTGGAAACCACGGCGTTGCTGATTAGTCGGGCCATCCTGAACTCGCTGTCTTCTGCCAAGAGCATCACCGCTTTACACATGGCGGTGGGTTCGGCGATAGCCCAAGAGCAAGCACTTGATTGCTACCGTCGCCAGTCGCCTGAGTGGTTTGCTGTTATTCAGAAATCGGTGTGGAGGAATCGCGGTACTCAGCGACAGACGAACGCGATGTTTCAAACCCTGCGTAAACGCTTGGGTGAGCTAGAGAACACATGGACAACGGCGGACAAGTTACGGGCTGGGGTTGTGGGCCTGGACTTGTTCGTCGCTTCCACTGGTGTCGTTGAGATTCAAACTCGTTACGACAGCCGCCGCAACAGGAACAAAAGTGTGGTTGTTCCGACTGCATCTATGATGGAGTGGCTGGAGAATGCTCACACTTTTCGTGAGGAGCTTCGGCCACTGTTTACACCGATGGTCAGCGAGCCTGTGCCTTGGACATCACACGATACTGGCGGGTTCCTGACTATCCCTACCACCTTGGTCAAGAGCCAAGCCGATTACAGTCACCTAACTCCTGAGTCTGCACCTGAAGTCTACGAAGCGGTCAACCGTGTGCAGTCAACTGGCTGGGCGGTCAACCAAGATGTCTTGAAGGTCGTCCGCCACCTGTACGACAATCAGGTCGAGCTTCCTGGACTGCCGACGAAGGAGCCAATCCCTTTGCCGACCAAGCCCACGGACATTGAGGACAACCCTGAGTCTCGCAAAGCCTACGGAGCGGCTAAGGCATGGGTACTGAACGCCAACAACAAGCGCAAGAACAGGAAGCTAACGGTTGCGCGGCTGTTGCAGCAAGCGGAGGAGTACAGTCAGTACCCTGAGTTCTACTTCGTGCAGCAGTTGGACTTTCGTGGCCGTATGTACTCGACCTCGACTGGCCTGAACAACCAAGGTGATGACCTGAACCGCTCCCTGCTGAAGTTCTCGGTGGGTAAGCCCCTGACTACTGACGAGCAGCGCAAAGCGTACAAGGTTCAAGGTGCAAACCACTACGGGTTGACTTCGGAAACCTTGGATGACCGCATCGCCTGGGTGGATAGCGCATCGGAAGACCTTGTCAACGCTGGACGCGAACCGCTAAACCACATGAGCTTTTGGTTGAGCGCCAAAGACCCCTTTCAGTTCATGGCGTGGTGCATCGAATACGCGGCCATTGAGGCTGACCCCTCGACGCCTAGCTCTTTGCCTTGCTCAATCGACGGCACGAACAACGGCTGCCAAATCTGGTCGCTGATTATGCGTGACCGTAAGACAGGCGAGGCCACCAACTGCACCGACCTGGGGAGTCCGCAAGACCTGTACGCCGATGTCGCTGCTGATGTCTCGGCCACCCTGGAGGAGAACTTCTTCGCTAGGGAGTGGAGGCGCATCGGCATCGACCGAAGCACCGTCAAGCACGGGGTCATGATTATCCCCTACTCTGCTACGCTTGCTGGGGTAGCCCATACTATTTATGACTGGCTCCAGAAGAAGCGGGTGGAGGGGACCATCGACCCTTCATGGCGCAGCGATTACCAGGGGGCGAACTACCTAGCTAAACAGGTGTGGAGGGTTTTGCCTGACCACATCCCTGCTGTGCTGCAAGGCAAGGAATACCTCCAGAGTTGTGTGGGGCTGGCGTTCAAGCAACAGGAGGGTGTCTCCTGGACCCTGCCCACGGGGCTACAGGTCACCAACAAGTACATGAAAAAAGCCCTGCGGAAAGTCCGCACAAACCTGGGGCAACGCTACCATGTTAGTTATGTCCAAGAACCCACGCTTGGACTGAGCGGTAAGCGGCAGAAGCAGACCATTACCGCGAACTTCACACACAGCATGGACAGCGCACTGTTGACGAAGACCGTCTGCGCGGCGACAGCCGTCACGCACTTCAGCATGGTTCACGATAGTTACGGCTGCCATGCTGCCGACCTCCCTGTCCTCGCCCATGCCGTGCGCGAGGCCGCTTCTCAGTTGTTCAGCGTCGATGTCCTCCAGGACTTCCGCGACCAATTGTGTAAACAGTTGCCGGATATTGATTTCCCGCAACCACCTCAGCTTGGCGATTTGAATCCAAGTGAGGTACTTCATTCCACCTACTTCTTTAACTAGAAGAAACACGCATGACAAACAAACCGCAAGTACTGGCGAGTCCCAAAGGGGTTGCTCGCTATCCGTGGCTGACCCAGCCTGACTACGATTTTGCTGAGAAGTACAACTCGGCTCCTGAGTACAAGTGCCAGCTTGTCCTGAACAAGGCCGACAGCGAGGCGTTCAAGGCACAGTTGACTAAGGTTTACCAGGAGGCGTACAACACCGCTTGCCAGGAAGAGGGGAAGAAGCTGAAGCAATACAGCGAGTTCCCTTGGGTTGACCTTGAAGACCCCGATACTGGTGAGGCGACTGGCGAGACGGCCTTCAAGTTCAAACTGAAGGCGACTGGCGAGAACCGTCGCACTGGCAAGACCTGGGAGAACCGCATCGCTTGGCTGAACGCAAGCCGTCAGCCGATGGAAGTCCCGATGGAAAGTGTCGGTGGCGGCAGCGTCATCCGCATTGCCTTTGAGCCGTACACTTGGAACGCACCGATTGGCTTCGGCCTGACGCTGCGTATCAAGATTGTTCAACTCATCGACCACAAGACTTATGTGACTAACTCCGACGAGTTGGCCAATAAGCTGTTCGATGTAGAGGGTGATGGCTTTCCTGGAGTGGAGGACTCCAGCGACAGCCCAGCGACCGATAGCGGCGCTGACTTTTAGTGGCGAGGAGTTACCTCAAGTTCACTATCCCCATCAACCCTGTGCCAGCTAGTAGGCCAAGGGTTTCAAAGTGGGGATGCTATTACAGCAAGACATACACCGCGTTTCGGAAGGCTGCACCAGAAGCAATCGAAGAAGCGGTACGAAACTCAGGGGTAGGTCGGGGTGACCTACCCTTGTCCCAAACAGTTGAGTGCGAGTTCGTATTCAACTTCAAGCAACCCAAGTCTACGAAGCTGGAGTACCCCAGGGCTGATGTTGACAACTGCCTTAAGGCGATTCAAGATAGCATCCAGGACATCATCCTCGTAGACGATAACCAAATCACCATAGTCAAGGGAGAGAAGCGATGGGCGGAGACGGGCCAAGAGGGTTTCATCGAGATGAAGCTACGGATAGTCGATTCCTAAGGCACGGCCCGTGCGACGAGTGCGGCAGCAGTGATGCTAGAGCTATCTACTCTGACCACGAATACTGCTTTAGCTGTCGTTCACATACACAGACACATGAAACACCCAGCAAAGGAGGAAACATGGAAACGCTGACTCAACGATTCCTTAATGTTGAGTACGGTGACATCCCTAAGCGCAAACTGCGGGAGGATACCTGCCGTAAGTTTGGCTACGGGATTAGCGGCAAGTACCAAGTTGCCAGCTACCGAGATAAAGATGGACGGGTCGTGGCGCAGAAGCTCCGTGACTCTGAGAAGAACTTCCGCATTGTCGGCGACGCACGGCGGATGCAACTGTTTGGTCAGCACCTGTGGTCTGGCGGCAAGCAGCTTGTTATCTGCGAAGGGGAGGTTGATACCTGCTCTATGGGTCAGGTCCAAAGCCTGAAGTGGCCCGTTGTCGGCGTACCGAACGGCGCACAGTCGGCTTCCAAAAGCATCCGCGACAACATTGAGTTTGTCGAGAGCTTTGAAAAGGTTGTGTTCATGTTCGACATGGACAAGCCAGGGCAGGAAGCTGCGGTTGAGTGCGCGGCACTGCTCAGTCCAGGCAAGGCGCACATCGCCCAGCTACCTGAAGGTTTCAAGGACATCAACGAGATGCTCCAAGCCAACAAGGTGCAGGAGCTTGTGTCTTGTATGTGGTCGGCCAAGCCCCACCGCCCTGATGGCCTAGCGTTTAAGGATGAAATCTACGCTGCCGTGACGGACATGACCGAGGTGGAGGCTTACGATTACCCCTGGCCTGGATGGAACCAGAAGACCTATGGCTTACGCCGTGGGGAACTGGTCGTTGTCACGGCGGGAACTGGTATCGGCAAGTCCACGGTATGCCGTGAGATTGCTTACCACCTGAGCCGACAAACCAAGGTGGCCTACATCGCCTTGGAAGAGAATGTCCGCCAGTCTGCGCTTCAGTTCCTCGGTATCCACACGGGGAAAGCCCTGCACTTGAACTACGACATCTCGGAAGACGAGCGTGACAAGGCGTTTGAGGAAGTGTTCGGCACGGAACACATCGTCCTCTACGACCACTTCGGTTCCATCGACCCCGATAACCTGATGAAGAAGATTCAGTTCCTGGCTCACGCTGGGTACAAGTATGTCTTCCTTGACCACCTGACCCTGATGCTGTCAGGCGGTGCTGACCAAGGCGACGAGCGCCGGCGGATTGACGCGGTGATGACCAAGCTGCGGCAGACGGTGGAGAACCTGAACATCGGTCTGGTTGTTGTCAGTCACCTCAAGCGCACCGAAGGTAGACCGATGGAGGAAGGTGGTCAGACCTCTCTGTCTCTGCTCCGTGGCTCGACTCAAATCGCTGGCCTTGCCGATATGTGCATTGGCCTGGAGCGTGACCAGCAGGATGAGGAGAACCCTAACCATGTCCTTTGCCGTTGCCTGAAGAACCGATTCTCTGGCGACACTGGCCCGATGGAAACGCTGGTGTTCGACAAGAAGAAGATGCGCTTCTCCATCGTCAGCCCCAAACAGCCCGATGAACCAAAGCACTTTGATTTTTGACCTGGAGACGGACGGTCTGCTTGACTCCGTTTCCGTGATTCACTGCATTGGTGTGGTCAGCGAAGATGGCAGCTACAAGCGACTGTTCGGCCCCGATGAGATTATTGAGGGGCTGGATGTGTTGGCCGCTGCCGACCGATTGATTGGTCACAACATCCAGGGGTACGACCTTCCTGTTCTCCAAAAGCTGCACCCTGAGTGGACCTTTGGGGGGGACATCCGTGACACGGTGATTATGTCTCGCATCAAGTTTGCGGACATGAAGAACCAGGACTTCACCAGGGAAGACTTCCCCCCGAAGCTGATTGGCCGTCACTCCCTGGAATCCTGGGGACACCGTTTAAACTTCTACAAGGGAGACTACGGTAAGCAGGAGAACGCCTGGGAGAAGTACACCGAGGAGATGGGGGAGTACTGTCTTCAGGACTGCGAGCTAACTCGGAGACTGTACCACCACCTAAAGCTCCCTGACTCCTGTGTCGAGTTGGAGCAGGGATTTGCAAAGGTACTCGACAGTCAGATGGAGGTGGGGTTTGAGTTCGATGTCGCCAAGGCCCAAGTCCTGTATGGGAAGCTGGTCAAGCGGAGAGCCGAGATTGAGGAAGAGTTGATATCGGTGTTCCCTGCGAAGGAGACTCCGATGAAGACTCGCCAGTACTGGGTTCACCCAGAGACTCAGGAGCGGTACGCCCTTAAGGGTGACTGTCCCGCCAAGGAGCGAAAGCTGCTGGAGCCTGGGCCGTACAAGGTGAAGCGCGAGGAGTTCAACCCGAACAGCCGACTTCAGATTGCCGAAGCCCTGACCAATCACTACGGGTGGAAGCCTAAAGAGTTCACTCCCGATGGCCGACCAAAGGTAGACGAAAAGGTTCTATCCAAGCTGCACTTCCCTGAAGCAAGGCTGCTTAATGAGTTCCTGATGATTACCAAGCGTCTCGGTATGTTGGGTGATGGTGACTCGGCGTGGCTGAAGCTGGAGAAGCAAGGCCGCATTTACGGGCGCATCAACCACAACGGCGCGGTCAGTGGTCGCTGTACTCACAGCCGACCCAACATTGGGCAGACAACTGGCCTTGGCGCAGCCTACGGCAAGGAGTGTCGGGAACTGTTTACGGTCCCCCCAGGCTACAAGCTGGTTGGTGCTGACCTTGCTCAGGTGGAGCTTCGGATTCTCGCCCACTACACGGGGCGGTGGTCAGACGATTACACTAAGGCTATCCTTGAGGGCGACATTCACTCGGTAAACCAACACGCCGCTGGACTTGGCGATGACCCCAACGGACGGAGCAAGGCTAAGACTTTAATCTACTGCACCCTGTACGGTGGCGGTCCAGCTAAGATTGGTGAGACGATTGGCGTCAGCCCTGCGGCGGGGAAGAAACTTCAGAAGGCTTTCCTTGATGGGATGCCAGCCCTGAAGACCCTGATTGAGCAGGTCAAGGCCGTTGTCCGAGACAAAGGCAACCTTACGGGCCTGGACGGTAGACCATTGACCTGCCGCTCGGAACACTCGGCGCTTAACACTCTTCTCCAGAGTGGCGCAGCCGTCGCCATGAAGAAGGCAACGGTCCTGGCAAATGAGAAGTTTGCCGCAGCGGGATGGACTACCGAAGATGTAGCCCAAGTCGCACACATCCACGATGAACTTCAAGTACAGGTCCGCGAACCGCTGGCCGAACAGGTTGGAGAGATTCTGGTGGAGTCGTTCCGTGAAGCGGGGCGGTTCTTTAACCTTCGCTGCCCTTTGGATGGCGATTACAAGATTGGAAACAACTGGGCGGAAACCCACTAACACACATGAGTTCAAAAATAATCATCGACGGGGACATCTTCCTTTACCAGTGTGCTTTTGCCAGTGAGACAGAGGTCTGCTGGGACGCTGGGAAGAACTTCTACACCCTTTACGGGGAGCTTGGCCCTGCTCAACGGGCCTTCTCGGAACAGGTAGACAAGGTGGTGTCCACGGTTGGCGTGGATGACTTCATCATCTGCTTCTCTGGGAAGGACATCTTCCGCAAGAAGCTCGACCCTGAGTACAAGGCCAACCGCTCTGGGAAGCGCAAGCCTGTGGTCCTGGTCCCGCTTCGGGAGTACATCATGGAGAAGTACCGAAGCATGGCTGTCCCTCACCTAGAGGCTGATGACCTGCTGGGTATTCTGGCCCAGGAGGGCGACATCATGGTCACCTCCGACAAGGACTTGCAGACTGTCCCTGGGCTGCATTACGACCCCAGAAGCGAAGCCAAGAAGGGCGAGAGTGGGGTCTACCAAATCAAGCCCCATGAGGCCATCTACCACCACCTGATTCAGACTCTGACGGGTGACTCAACGGACAACATCAAGGGCTGCCCCAAGGTTGGCCCTGTGACCGCACGGAAGAAGCTCCGCGCTGCCCCGCCTTCAGATATGTGGAGCCAAGTCGTGGGGATATTTGAAGAATCGGGGATGAATGAGGAATACGCAATCACTCAGGCCCGACTGACCTACATTCTCAGAGGCGACGATTACGACTTCCGCACTGGCAACATTAACCACTGGACCCCCGAGACTTACAATGAATACGACCGAACTGTTTGAACTCCATCGCAGCCTGTGTGGTCAGGCGTTGGAACTGATGCGTAAGAAGAACAACGATTACGCTGGTCACAAGGGGGACACCCCATTTGCCAACTTCCAGCGGGTCGAGTCGATGGGAATCACCTCTACCGAGAAGGGCTTTCTTGTGCGGATGACGGATAAGATGTCCAGGCTCAGTACTATGGCGACGGGGGCCGACCTCTTGGTCCCCGACGAAAAGGTCGAAGATACTCTGATTGACCTGATTAACTACTCGGTCTTGCTTTACGCATACCTACAGTCTCATGGAAGAAATCCCACTAATCCCTAGCAATCTGCTTGATGCGCTGGATAAGCTGTACCCCCACCGCTGCCCTGAGTTAACTTTAGACGAGAAAGAGGTCTGGTTTAAGGCAGGGCAGCGTAGCGTTATTGACTTCCTGGTAGCGGTCAAGGCTGAACAGGAAAACACTGTATTCCCTCCAGACGAGTTGAAATAAAATGTGCATCGGACGGCCCAAAACGCCTCCTCGAAGCGACCCTGTTCCTGAGCCTCCCAAGGAAGTGTTCTCGAAAACCGCTGGTCGGGTCGGGAACATTAAGAAGGCTGGCGTCAAAGATGTTGGCGGTCAAGAGCAGGTTCGTGGTCGCGGCCTGTCTGCGCTGCGTCTGAGGAACTACAGCGGCATGAATGTTAGGTACTAAGGTTGGAATACACCCACGGAACGGTTGCGTCTCAGTACGAGAAGCTGTCAGCGAGCCGCCTTCCCTACCTCCAACGCGCTAGGGATTGCGCCCGTCTGACTATCCCCTCTCTGTTCGTAGACGAGGGGTTTAACGCTTCGTCTCGGATTGACACGCCGTATAACAGCATCGGTGCAAGGGGTGTAAACAACCTCTCTGCGGCTCTGCTGCTGGCGCTCTTGCCTCCCCAAGACCAGCCGTTCTTTCGTCTCGCCTTGGATGAGGCGGCTCTGAAAGACCTGGATGGTCTTGACGATGTCAAGTCGGAGATTGATTCCAGCCTAGCCCGTATGGAACGGGCGGTGATGAAGGAAGTAGAAATCTCTAACTTCCGCCCATCCCTGGCAGAGGCTCTCAAGCACTTGATTGTCGCGGGTAACTGCTTGCTGTTCCTCCGTGAGGATAACAGCTTGCGGATGTTTAACCTGAACAACTACGCAGTCAAGCGTGACCCTTCCGGCAATGTCCTGAAGGTCATCACGAAGGAGGAAATCGCTCACTCTGCGTTGCCTGAAAGTGCCGCTGAAATCCTTCAGGTGAAGGGCGACAAGAACGAGACTTCCTGCGACCTGTACACCTGTGCGTACCTGGAGGACCGTACTTACTACATCCATCAGGAGATTTACGGGGAGGTTATCCCTGGCTCCGAGGGCGAGTACCCGATGGAGAAGTCCCCCTTCATGGCCCTGCGTATGCACATCGTTGATGGGCAGGACTATGGCCGCTCCCTGGTGGAGGAATACTACGGCGACCTGATGTCGATGGAGGCGCTGCAAAAGGCGCTGGTCGAGGGGTCAGCCGCTGCTGCTCGTTGCCTGTTCCTGGTGTCCCCCAACGGTACGACCCGTGCGCGGACGATTGCGGAAGCTCCCAATGGGGCTATCCGTGAGGGCAATGCAGGTGATGTCTCCGTCCTTCAGCTAGGTAAGTTTGCGGACTTCCGCATTGCCTTTGAGACGGTCAACAAGATTCAGGAGCGGCTGAACTACGCCTTCCTCCTGACCACGGACACCATCCGCAACGCGGAGCGTGTGACCGCAGAGGAGGTTCGTTTGGTGCAGCAAAGCATTGAGCGTCAGCACTCCTCGGTCTACTCGCAACTGGCGACTACCCTCCAGTTGCCTTTGGTAACCCGCTTGATTGAGCAGATGTCCAAGACGGGCAAGCTGCCGAAGCTGCCAAAGGAATACATTACGCCGATGATTATTACTGGCGTTGACGCTATGGGTCGGGGCATGGACTTGTCTCGTCTTGACGGCTTCATCGCTGGCATCGGTCAAGTCTTTGGGCCTGAAGCTGTCCAGAACTACATCAACATCGGAGAGTACCTGACTCGCCGCGCTGCTTCTCTTGGTATCAACCCTGAAGGGCTGGTCCGTAAACCAGATGAAGTGATGGCTGAGTCCCAGCAAGCTCAGATGATGCAGATGGTTCAGAACGCCGCTCCTGGAGTCATCCAAGAGGGCGTAAGGGGCATGATGGCCGCACCCCAACAACCGCCACAGGAATAACCCATGCACGAACGCGTTGAACTTACCGATGAAACTGAGACTCCCGACTCTGCCCCCGCGACTGAGCCAGTCACTGAAGAAACTCCTGAAGCCCGTCCAGAGTGGCTGCCGGAAAAGTTTGGCTCTCCTGAAGCGATGGCTCAAGCGTATGCTGAACTGGAGCGTAAGCAAAGTAGCGATGCTCCTGATGAGGCTGGCGAACAGGCTGACCAAGTTCAAGCTCCCGCTCTAACGCAGGAAGTCCTGCAAGAGTACTCAAACGCTTGGCAGCAGCAGGATTACAAGTTCACCGATGAGCAATACGGTGAGCTTGAGAAAATGGGCCTGCCCCGCGAAATCGTAGACCTGTATGCTGAAGGCCAGCTAGCTCTCGTCCAGTTCCAAGCCAAGGAACTTGTGTCCACGATTGGTGGCGAGGAGAACTACAAAGCTATGGCAGAATGGGCGCAATCTACTTTGTCTGAGGCGGAGATTAACGCCTATGACAAAGCTATTGAGCTAGATAAAGAGACTGCAAAGATGGCGGTACAGGGTATGTATGCCCAGTACATCAAAGCTGTCGGCAAGGCTCCAAATCTAGTCCAAGGTACTCAGGCCCAACCAGGGTCTGAGGTGTTTCACTCTATCGCTGAGGTTAGGGCTGCAATGAGCGACCCGCGCTACAAGACTGACGCTGCGTACCGTCAGTCGGTGGCGAATCGGATTGCCGCATCCAACATCTAAGCGAACCCCGCGTAGGAATCTAGTGTCTGCCCCTTGCGAGGGATAACTTTCACGAAAGCCAAACGCACTTCTTACTCTTTCTCTTTGACCTACTAAAATAGGAAAAAACTATGGCTATGAAAGTCTCTCTTGGCGGTCAGGCTAGCGGTTCCGGCGCTCATACTGGAACTTGGGCTACCGACAACGCCATGTTCCTCAAGGTGTTTGCTGGCGAAGTGTCTACCGCCTTCGCTGAAGCGAATGTCATGCTCCCGCTTACCCGTGTCCGCACTATCTCCTCGGGTCGTTCGGCACAGTTCCCCATCACTGGCAAGGCTGTTGCCAAGTATCACACTCCTGGTGAGTCCCTGATTCTTGACAAGGACGCTGGCACTACTGATTACCTCAGCACGATGAAGACCAACGAGAAGCTCGTCAAGATTGACGACCTGCTCACGGCTTCGTGCTTTATCGACTCCCTGGACGAGGCCAAGTCGCACTACGACTACCGTGGCCCCTTCTCGCAAGAGCTTGGTCGCGCTCTGTCCTACGAGCTTGATAAGAACATCATCCGCGCCATGTATCAGTCGGCTGGCGGCAGCGCCTCCGACCCGATTCTTTCTGGTATGGGCAATGTGGACCTCGGTGCTGCCACCAAGGCCGATGTGACCAGTGCTGGCATGATTGGTGCTTTCTTTGAGGCGGCTGAGAAGATGGACGCGAACGACCTCCCCGAAGAGGGGCGCTTTGCGGTCGTTGGCCCTGAACTGTACTACCGCCTGATTCAGAAGGCTGGAACCCTTGGCAACGCCATCAACCTTGACTACAGCGGTAGCGGCTCTGTCGCCACTGGTAAGGTCATGGAAGTGGCTGGCATCAAGGTCTACAAGTCGAACCATGTCGATGATGTTGGTGTGAACTACACTGTCGCTGCGGGTAACCAGAACCAAGCTAGCGTGGATTATTCCCTCTACGCTGGTGTGTTTGGTCACGAAGAGGCTGTCGCCACCGTGAAGCTGAAGGACATTGCTCTGGAAAGCGATTACATGGTTGAGCGTCAGGGTACTCTGTTCGTCGCTAAGATGGCTCTGGGTACTGCTCCCCTGCGCCAGGACGCGGCTGGCTACTTCAAGCTGGCTGTCTAACCAGCGGGAGGTTTATCCTCCTTGCTGTGTGTGTGTGTGTTTGGGGGAGGTGGCTTCGGCTGCTTCCCCCTTTTCTTGAAAAGTAAAAGCAATGCTCTCCAACCTCTCAAAACTAGAAGCCATCAATACGATGCTCTCCGTGATTGGAGAGTCGCCTGTCAACACTCTGGTTGGCGCTGTATCTGCTGATACGCAGATTGCTCTTAATGTCTTGGACGAAGTGAACCGCGATGTCCAAGCTAAGGGCTGGCACTTCAACACTGAGTTTGATGTGGTGCTGACTCCCGATGTGAACACCAAGTTAATTTCGTTCCCCTCGGGTTATCTCCGCGTAGACCTTGAGGCCCACAATGCGGGGGATTTGGATGTGGTGGTTCGCGGCACGAAGCTGTACGACCGTAAGGAACACACCTTTGAGTTTGACGACGAGGTCAAGGCCACGGTCGTCTACGGGCTGGACTTTGAAGACCTGCCCCACTCCGCGAAACAATACATCACCATCCGTGCCGCTCGTATTCTTCAGGACCGTGTGGTTGGTTCTACCACTCACCACCAGTTCACGCGGAATGACGAGAGCTACGCCTGGACTAGCCTGATAGAGTACGAAGGCTGGACGGCGGACCACAGCATCTTCGATAATGCGGACACCTTTAACGCTGTTCGCCGTGGTTCCCCGATTGACCGCGTCAGCTAATGGTACAAGAGCGTTTCTTATCGTTCCCTGTCAGGGGAATCTTCAATGGTGTCAGCCAGCAGCCCACGGTTATTCGCCGTGAGGGCTTTGCCGAATCTCAGGAGAACGGCTACTCCTCCATCATTGAAGGTCTGCGCAAGCGCCCTCCGACTGAGCATATTAAGAAACTAAAGGCAGACACGGGTTCCGATACGGACCTCAACAGCGTCCACATTATCGACCGTGGTAGTTCTGACCAGCATCTAGTTCTCATTGAGGATGAGACGCTGACTGTGTATGACCTGGACGGCACTGCAAAGACTGTCCACACGCCGGATGGAACCAGTTACCTTTCTGTGGCCGCAGATGACCCAGAGTACAGGTTTCTGACCCTGGCTGATGTCACCTTTGTCCTGAACCCGTCACAGACGGTGGCGATGGACTCTTCCCTGAGTCCCACCAACAACGCGCTGGGGTCGATGACGGGGGGCCAAGCCCTTATTTTTCTTAAGGGTAGCGGCAGCCACGGCTCATATAAGGTGACTGTTGATGGCGTGACCGTGACAGAGAATGACAGCGGGGATATAGAAAGCGCTGCGTCCAACTTGGCTTCTGACCTAAACGCTATCTCAGGAATCACCGCTACTTCGGCTGGTCCTACCATTTGGCTGTACAACGATGCAGACTCGGATGACATCGTTGTGTCTTCCCTCCACACAAGGAATGAGGATTACATAGGGACGATTAAGGACGAGGTTAGAGAGCTATCAGACCTCCCCGTCTACGCCCCCGAAGGCTTTATCGTCAAGATTACGGGCGCTCCAGAGTCGGCCATTGATGACTACTATGTTAAGTTTGATATGCGGGACTCTGATGTCCTTGCGACGATGGGGGAAGGCCAGTGGGTTGAAACGGTGGCTCCAGGCATTGAGTACAAGCTGGACCCCGCAACGATGCCCCATGTCCTGTTCAAGAACACGGACGGCTCCTTTACCTTTGCTAAAGCAGATGGTGACTTTACCCCCGCTGGCCCTAGCACCTTTGCCTGGGCTGACCGTGAAGCTGGGGATGCCCTAACGAACAAGAATCCCCTGTTCGTTGGCGCAAAAATCCGAGACATGGTGTTCCATAAGAACCGTCTCGGGTTCCTGACGAACGATAACATCACCTTCTCAGAGGGCGGGGAGTTCTTTAACTTCTACACGGTGTCCGTGTCCGACTCTCTGGCGACTGACCGCATCAACCTGACCATCAACCACAATGATGCGGTCAACTTCCACAGCGCAGCGTCCTTCCAGGATGACCTTATCATGTTTGGTGACAACGACCAGTTCCGCGTCACGGGAACGCCCGTTCTCAGCAACGATACGGTCCAGGCGATGCTGCTTTCCAGTTACCGTTCAAGCGGCGAAGCTCGTCCTGTTGTCAACGCTAACCGCATTTTCTTCTCGTTCGGACGGGGGGACTATAGTGGGGTGTATCAGCTAATCCCTTCGGGTACTGTGGAGGGCCAGTACAGCGATACGGAGATTACCTTCCACATCCCTAGGTACATCCCTGGCAACATCAAGGAGATGGCCGCGTTTGGTACGGAGAACCTGATGTGCGCTAGGTCTTCCTCTGAGACGGGAAGCCTGTTCATCTACAAGTATTACGCTGGACGCGAGGAGGATGTTCAAACTAGCTGGAGCAAGTTCACCTTTGCCAACAGCAACATCCGAGGCATGGGCTTTGCCAACAACTCGCTGTATATGGTGAACCGTCGTGCTGGTGAGGGGTGGTTCCTGGAGAGGATTACTTTCCAAGCGAAGCAAGTGGACACCGATGCGGACTACCTGACGCATCTGGACCGCCGACTGAAGGACTCCGATACCACCATTGCCTACGATTCGACTACCGACCTGACAACCTACACTCTGCCCTATAACATTGGGTCAGGCGTAACGATGCAGGTGGTGACCCGCTCTACGACTTCCGTGACTGGAGGTAAACTGCTTACCCTGTCCACCACCCCTGGGCATAACGCCGCTGGTCAGGCCGAACTTAAGGTTCAAGGCGACCACCGCACGACCGCTGTGTGGATTGGAGAGAAATACACCCTGACCTACCAGATGTCTCCGCCCAGGATGCGCGACAGCCAAGGCCAAATCATCTACGAAGGTCGCCTTCAGTTGCGTCGAGGCACGATTGAATACGCAGATTCGGGTTTCTTCCGCATTGAGGTCACCCCCGTCAACCGTGATGCCTATGAGTATGACTTTACGGGACGAGTGTTGGGCGCTGCGGTTCTGGTGATTGGTGATAACCCCGTCAGTTCGGGGACATTCAACTTCCCAATCAGGTGTCGTGCGGATGATGCCACGATTAAAGTCATCAACGACTCCCCCCTTCCCAGCACTATCTCAAGCATTCACTTTGAGGGTGCGTATACCTCCCGAACTTCACGGGCGTACACCCCCACCACTTCACGCATCTGATGAGGATTCAAGTGCTGGCGTCGGTGCTGGAAGACGCGTTGTATATCGCGGACAATCTGCGCCCTGCGGATGCTAAGGAAATCGAAGCAATGGTGGGGAGCGATGACTATAAGGAGTCCTTGATTGAGGGCTTCTACTACAGCGTCCAGCCCATGACTCTTCATGTTGACGGCAAGCCAGCCGCCATGTTTGGTGTTGTCCCCGCCCAGGAGGGCGAGGGGTGCGTGTGGCTGCTTGGAACTCCTGACATTGAGAAGGTCACCTTCTCGTTTATCCGTGAGTCTAAGCCGTACTTAATCGACCTTATGAAAGACTACGACTTTGTGTATAACTATGCACATAAGGACAACCAGCTTCACCTTAAGTGGCTGAAGTGGTTGGGCTTTGATGTCAGTGAACCAGTAGAAAGTTCGGATTTTGTGTTCATTAGCTACTCCCACCAAGGAGAAATGATTTATGTGTAAACCTCAACTGATAGCAGGTATGTCTGCCGCTTCCCAGGCGGCTCAGTCTTACGGGGCTTATCGTTCTTCTAAAGCTGCCCAAGAGGCGGGGATTACCTACGCCGAACAGGGAGCGGCGAACGCCAGGAAAGCCTACCTTCAAACGCT